>WNGN01002920.1_pt1 | contig 22012 bp, 19 predicted proteins | sample 5400561 | NCBI WGS metagenome assembly WNGN01 (sample SAMN13153379, study PRJNA577476) | soil metagenome | isolation source: 115 cm soil or saprolite under Garry oak tree replicate 2 | place: USA:California | collected 2016-06-15 | reverse complement strand
GGCCATTTGGGTTGCGCACGTCCCAGATGATTCCTTTCATCGGTTCCCATTTCCAATAGAGCAGCAATAAGATCAGGCTCGCGAGCAGGACGTAAGTGCTGCGTTCAACAGGCTCGGGAACGATTTTCTTCCAGGCGCGTTTGAACCATTGCCGCGCCATCACGCTGTGTTGCACCGCAAATAAACTGAGCAAAACGGCGTTGATAATAAGCGCTTTTGTCAGCGGCGCCGCCGGTCCCGAATCGATCGTCTTTCGGACCAGGCCGATATTGCCGACGAAAGCGATCGCATAGAGAAATGCGACCAGGAAGATGAGGTAACAAACCAATCCATAAAGAAACGCGATGAATCGACCAAACATAAATTCAGTCTCCTTTCGGTTTTCTGAGCAGGCCTGCGTCGGGTAGGGTGACACCCGACAGATTTGAAGACAAGTCTAAAGCAAAGAGTCTGAACATGGTTACCGTTTCGACTTTCTCGGCAATTCGCCGAGAAACGATCAACGAAATCCGAATACGCACGCGCTCTGTCGCGTCTAAGTATAAATGAAGAAGTTAATACTCAGTATGGCATTGGCAGTCGCGGCTCCGTTCGCGTGGGCACAGGTTTCCGAAACCACCACTACAACGACTACGACTGAGGGTACCGGCACGATCACGGAGTTTTCTCCGGGTAGCACCATCGTGCTGAAGGAAAGTGCCGGCCCGAGACATTATCGCTTCGGGAAAAAGGTTGTTTATGTGACCAGAAGCGGTAAGGAACTCGACGAAACCACTGTGCGCACCCGCGTCAGAGTGGGCGTGCCGGTGCGCGTTCACTACGTGGGTGAAGGCGACAACATGCTCGTCGATCGCGTGGTCCTCGACGAGGATTAAGAGCTAAGTTCGACAACTAACATTCGCGCCTTCTCTGCTTCGCCGAATTTGTTTCACGCGAAGCGGAAAGGCGCGTTTTGTGTACACCGGAGTTCGTCCTCATTTCTTCGCGCGGAAAAAGACGGGATTTTCGAATGCGGTTCGCATTTTATCGATAAGTTAGCAAGTGACCGAAATCGTGATTGTGGGTGGCGGCGCCGCAGGTTTTTTTGCTGCGATCGCCGCCGCGCGTGCCGACGGAAACTGCCAGGTTTCACTTTTCGAGCGCAGCTCGCAATTTCTTTCCAAGGTACGCATTTCAGGCGGCGGGCGTTGTAATGTAACGCACGCTTTGTTCGATCCGCGGATGTTCACGACACGTTATCCGCGCGGCGAGCGGGAGCTAAATTCGCCGTTCCACCGATTTTCAGCTGATGACACAGTTGCCTGGTTTGAAGCGCGTGGCGTACGCCTCAAACGTGAAGAAGACGGGCGAGTCTTTCCGGTGACAGATTCATCGGCAACGGTCATCGATTGTTTGGTTCAGGAAGCGAAGGCCTCAGGGGTTCGACTGTTCATCCGTAAAGGCGTCGAAAGCGCGCGGCTCCGGACCCACGGCGGGTTTGATTTGAAATTGGATGATGGTGAATCGACAGCATGCGACCGGCTGCTCCTTGCGACGGGTGGTTGCCGAAGCGTCGGCGGTGCCGAGATCGCGCGTTCCCTCGGCCACACGATCGAACCGCCGGTGCCGTCGCTCTTTTCGCTCCATGTTCCAGCGTCCTGGCTGCGATCGTTACCGGGGATATCAGTGAGCGACGTGCAGTTGTCTGTGGGAAAATTGCGCGAGCGCGGGCCGTTGCTCATCACGCACAACGGAATCAGCGGGCCCGCCGTGTTACGACTCTCCGCGTGGGGCGCCCGAGTCTTGCACGAGAAGGACTATCGTTTCTCGCTCCGCGTGAATTGGATCCCCCACGTGAGTGAAAACGAACTTCGGACCGAGTTTCAATCGCGGAGAGAAATGGAACCGACCCGGCGAGTAAATAATTCACCCATCGGCGGAATTCCGGCGCGGCTTTGGGAAAACTTGGTTTCCAACGCCGGCATTTTTGCGGAAACGACTTGGACCTCGCTGACGCGCGCTGGGATGAACGAACTAATTCGGCAGTTGCGGGCGACGGAACTCGAGGTTGATGGGAAATCGCTGAACAAAGAGGAGTTTGTCACTTGCGGTGGCGTGCGATTGCGCGAAATCAATTTCAAAACGATGGAAAGCCGGGTCACGCCAAATCTCTATTTTGCGGGCGAGCTGCTGGACATCGACGGCATCACCGGCGGATTCAATTTCCAGGCTGCCTGGACCACCGGGTGGATTGCGGGACACGCTATGGCTGGAGTTGAACCAAAAATACTTGAGTGAAGTTGAAGAATACATTTTCCGACAGGATGCAAAACGCGCTGGATGAAGTCCGACAGGTTTATGTCGATCTCGCGCAACGGCCGATCCAGCGTAATTGCCTGCGCAAGACGGAATGCTGTCATTTCAAACTGACCAGACGGACTCCTTATCTGACGAAAGGCGAGGCGGTCGTCGCGGCAAAGGCGTTTCGCGCCACCGGCCGAAAATCGTTACCGGAAACTGTTGATGGATCGTGCCCAATGCTTCAACAAGAAACAGGCAATTGCCTGATCTACGAAGATCGGCCATTCGGTTGCCGCACTCACTTTTGCGCCGCGGCCGGTGGACCAATCGCGCGCCGCGAAGTCCTTGATCTAATCCGGCGCCTCGAAGATATCGATCTTGTACTAAACGGAAACGGCCCGCGCCCGTTGCAGAATGCGGTCGCGGACGCGCTCGAAGAAGTGGGATAAACGCGGCCGCGCTCCTCTACCTCTTTTGGATCATGTCGCGCGAAGTCGAAATGTTCTACTGTTTCTGAGCTAACCACGGGTGGCTGATATGAAGCTGATTTGCGTTGCAGGTTTTCTCCTGATTTTTGCCGAGCTGAGTTTTGCGAATTCGTTTCAAGATGATTCGCATTATGTCGGGCTTGGTCCGCGCACCGGTTATTACGTGGTGCGCGACGGCTCTCGATTATCACATCAGCTCGGCGTCGATGATGGGCCATACGTTGACACTGCCGATCCATTGCGCCATGGCTATGGCGCCGACGTTCTGGCGTTTCGTTTCAATCAGGCCGGTCGATTAATCGCCGCGCCAGTCTATATTGCGAACGCGCAGCTGAATGAATTTTACACCCGACGCATCGGCTCACTCATTCGCGGCCGCACAACGGTCCGCGATGTGCAAACGCTCTTTGGCCACGCCCAAAGCATCTCGCGTCGTCCCAACGGCTTCGTTTACTATTACACGCTCGACGTTTTCAATCCGTTCGAACAATTCGGCGGCGGCCGCCGCTAAGACCGACAACAGCAATACGCTTCGGACTTACTTGATTCTGGTAAACTCGAGTTTGGAACCGGTGGATTCCCGGAATGTCATGTGGTCACGCGAAATTGTGAGTTGATAAACCGACTTCTCGAACGGTGTCTCAATCTTTATTCGCCCGCTGTCCCCGAAACTGTATCTGCCTCGCGTGCTGCCGATCGTGACCAGCCCGTTGTCGGCGAATTCCCAAACGACCGAGTTTGGATCGGACGAGGTTTGCCATTTACCGACAATCTCTCGCGAAGGACCGCCGCAAGCGACGAGGACCGACCACAAAACTGCGCTGATTAATAATCGAAGGTGAAGTCGGCTAGAGCTGCGTGACATTACCGCCTGCAACGTTCAAGAAATTACTTCTTCTTCGATTCTTTCTTTACTTCGCGCTTGGATTCCTTCGGCTCTCTTGCCGGCTTTGATTCTTTGGTCGTTTTCTTGGCCTCGCCCGGGCGATATTCCTCCTGCTCGGCGGCAGCGAACGCTTTCTCCAGTCCGACCATGTCTTCGCCAGGGCGAAGGGTGTCGAATGTTTCGGCTTCCTTGCGCAACTGTTCTTCCGAGTAATTGGCCGCCTTGATCGACAACCCGATCCGGCGCTCGACTTTATCGACTTTGATGACGCGAGCTTCGACTTCCTGTCCGACCTTGAGCACGTCTTTTACTTTGGCGACGTGGTCCTCGCTTAACTGCGAGATGTGAACCAGGCCGTCGATGTCGTCCTGCAATTGCACAAACGCGCCGAAGCTGGCGAGCTTGGTCACGTTCCCTTTCACCAGATCACCGATCTTGTATTTTTGATCGATGTTCTTCCACGGATCTTCACTCAGCTGTTTGATCCCGAGACTGATTCGCTGATTCGTTTTGTCGATATCGATGACTTCAGCTTCGACTTCGTCGCCTTTCTTAAAGACTTCGCTCGGGTGGTTGATTTTTCGAGTCCAACTCAAATCGGAAACGTGAATCATTCCGTCAATGCCTTCATCCAGCTCCACGAACGCGCCGTAAGCGGTCATGTTCCGAATCGTCCCCTTGACCCGGCTGCCAATGGTAAATTTCTTCTCGATCTCGTCCCACGGATTCGGTTCAAGCTGACGCAGGCCCAGCGAAATCTTCTGCTCTTCCTTGTTTACGCCGAGCACGACCGCGTCAACCTCCTGGCCGACGGTTAAAATATCCGACGGTCGCATGATTCGTTTCGTCCAGGAAAGTTCGGAAACGTGAATGAGACCTTCGACGCCTTCCTCCAATTCCACGAACGCGCCGTAAGGAACGAGATTCGTGATCTTGCCTTTGACCTTTTGACCGGCCGGGAATCGCTCTTCAATCTGGTCCCACGGATTTTTCTGGGTCTGTTTCAGTCCTAACGAGACGCGCTCTTTCTCCTTATTAATATCGAGGACCTGGACTTCGAGTTGTTGTCCGACTTTGACCAGCTCGCTCGGATGCCCGAGCCGGCCCCAAGTCATGTCGGTGATGTGGAGCAAGCCGTCCATGCCGTCGAGATCGATGAACGCGCCGAAGTCGGTCAGATTTTTCACCGTGCCGGTGACACGATCGCCCACCTTCACGCTATCCATGAATTTCTGTCGCTTCTCGCTTCGCTCCTGTTCGATCAATTCGCGACGGCTGAGGACCACATTGCGCCGATCGTCGTTGATCTTGACGATCTTGAAATCGTAAGTGTTGCCAACGAACTGCTGTAAATCTTTCGGCGGCACGATATCGATCTGCGACGCCGGCAAGAATGCTTCCACTCCGATGTTCACCATCAGCCCGCCTTTGACGACCGATTTCACTTTGCCTTTGATCAAGCCGTCTTCCTGAAAAACACTCGCGATCTTGTTCCAGTTCTGCCGATAGGCCGCTTTCTCTTTCGAGAGCACAACCATGCCCTCGTCGTTCTCGAGTCGCTCGAGCAACACGTCGACTTCGTCGCCGACTTCCAAATTTTCCACGTCTTCGAATTCCGCCAGGGGAATGACGCCTTCCGATTTGTATCCGATGTCGACCAGCACTTCGCGCGGGCGAACTTCCAAAATACGTCCTTTGACGATGCTGCCTTCCCGGAAATCCGGCATCGGCTTCGACATCACATCCTGCATTTGCACCATAATTAAAAAGGCCTCCTTGGGGCACGCGATCCCGCCCTGGCCGGATCGATCTTTTCCGTGCAGCTAAAGCATCGGAAAACGGAGCGCCACAGTATGTGTTTTCGCGCGATTGGTCAAACTCTGATCCGTGAGGCGAGACTCGGTCCCTAATTGCTGGTCGGAGTTCTGCTGGTGGTTTTCCACTTGTCTCTGGTCCGTCGCATTTCCACCGGAGTGCCACGGGTGCAAACATCGCACCAATGCCGTTTGGCTGACTCAAGGCGCTTTCGCGCGCCGCACACTTCGCATTCGAAGACCTCGGTGGATGTCCTTTTACTTGTCGATGGTATCATATTTACCTGATTTCTGCGCGGACGGCTCCACTTACGCTGGTTTTGGTGGAAACACAACTCGAAGTCAGCGTTGAGCGCGCTCTGTTTCTCTCCATATTTGACTTACAATGTCGATCCTACGGATATTGGTCTTGGCGGCGCTTGGTGCTGCGACTTCGCTGCGCGCGAACTCGCCCGCCGAGCAAAACGTGGCCCAGGCGATCAAATCGCCGGATCTAAGCATTGTTCACCTTTGGGCGCCGTGGTGCTCCAATTGTCAGGCCGAACTTCAAAACGGCGGCTGGTTGAAAATGGTCAAAGACAATCCGCAGGTGACATTTTATTTTGTTTCCGTTTGGAACGACGGCGGCGATGGCAAATCGATGCTTTCCAAATTCCAAATCGCCGATCAACCCAATGTCATTGTTCTGGCTGATCCGGGCCCGCGCCACGGCGACAACAAAATCAAACAATTTGCCGGGATGCCGCTCTCGTGGATCCCGACAACCTGGATCTATAAAGGAGGCGATCTTCGCTACGCGCTCAACTACGGCGAAGTTCATTTTAACGTGCTTCAGCAATTTATTGAAGACAGCAAATCGGAATGGTCGCATAAGGGCGAACCCAAGTTGCCTGAATGACGGCGGCAACGATTTCTCCCAGTAGCGCAAAAGTTAAATTCCGCCTCGCCGGCGGCGCGCAACCGCTCATTCTCATTCCGGTCCATGTAAACGATCGCGGTCCGTTTGATTTTATTCTCGATACCGGCGCGGGAACTTCGCTGCTCGCCTCGGACCTCGCGAAGGAGCTTGAACTAAAGACTATCGGTTCAAAGGAGGGCCAAAGTGCCGGCGGCAAAGTTTCCGTGTCCCTGGCGAAGGTCGATTCTCTCGCGGTGGGCGAAGCGAAATTAGGCGATGTCGATGTTGGGATTGTCGATCTTTCCCAGATCGGCAAGACCATCGGCGCGAGGATCGACGGCGATCTCGGCTATAATTTTCTGAAACATTTTCGCGTCGCGATCGATTACCGCGATTGCAAAATTCGTTTGGACGATCCGAAGCTGGTCGAAAGTTTTGGCCGCAGGGCGAAAACTGAGGTGCCAATTCGCTTGGCCGGTCCGGCGAAGCCGCTCGTTTTGGTCGATGTCCACGCGAACGGCCGCGGACCATTTCAGTTTGCGATCGACACCGGCACGTCGACCACCGCCATCTCGCCCGAGTTTGCGAAACAACTCGGAGTTCAAAGTTCGCCGGTCGGCGCGGGGACAACCGGCGGCGCGCCCGTCGATTTCTCGGCCGGCATGCTTGAATCATTTCAGCTCGGTGGTGCTAAGATCGACAACATGCCGGTCGTGGTCGCAGATTTCTTCACCATGCTAAACGCTGCCATCGGGGCGAAACTCGACGGCATCGTCGGCTACAATTTTCTCCGAAATTATAAAGTCGTGATCGACTATCCGGGCGAAACGCTCACTCTATTCTAGATATGCTCGAAGTTCCGACAGCGCCAACCTCAACCAAAAAGCCCCCGGCGATTCTCTCGCTCATCGGCGAGACGCCACTGGTTGAGATCACGCAATTCGACACCGGTCCGTGCCAGCTCTTTTTAAAGTTGGAAAATCAAAATCCGACCGGCTCGATCAAAGACCGGATCGCCTTGTCGATGATCGAGGCGGCGGAGGAAGAAGGAAAACTCGAACCAGGTGGGACGGTGATTGAAGCAACTGCCGGGAACACTGGGCTTGGTCTCGCCCTTGTTGCCGCGGCAAAAGGCTATCATGTCGTGCTCGTGATTCCCGACAAGATGTCGCAGGAAAAAATCTCGCACGTGCGCGCACTCGGCGCCGAAGTGCGGTTGACGCGTTCGGACGTGACGCGCGGGCACCCCGAATATTATCAGGACGTGGCCGCGCGCCTGGCCGACGAAATTCCGGGCGCCTTTTATGTTAATCAATTTGGCAACCCTGCTAATCCGCTGGCGCACGAACGCACGACCGGCCCTGAGATTTGGGAACAGATGCGGCACGATGTCGATGCAATCGTCTGCGGCGTCGGCTCGGGCGGAACGTTGACTGGCCTCGGCCGCTTTTTTAATCGAGTGAAACCGCGTCGCGGAATTGAGATGGTGCTGGCTGATCCAACCGGCTCGGTCCTCTATGAATATGTTAAGACCGGCAAGTTGGTGGAGGCCGGCAGTTGGGCGGTCGAAGGCATCGGCGAAGATTTCATACCCGAAATCGCCGACATGTCGCTGGTGACTGACGCCTTTGAGATCGACGATGAAGAAAGTTTCGCAATCGCGCGCGACCTTTTGAGAAAGGAAGGAATTTTCGGCGGTTCATCGACCGGAACGCTGATCGCGGGCGCGCTGCGTTATTGCCGGCAGCAAACGCAACCCAAACGCGTCGTCAGTTTCGTCGCTGACACCGGAAACAAGTATCTTTCCAAGATGTACAACGATTTCTGGATGGCGGAGCAGGGATTCATTCACCGGGCGCCGCAGGGCGATCTGAACGATTTGATTTCGCATCGTTATGAAGCTGGCGAAGTCATTTCGGTCGGACCAACTGACACGCTCCTAACCGCGTTCAAACGAATGCGCGATGCTGATGTATCCCAATTGCCGGTGGTCGATCAAAGCGGGCGCGCGATCGGAATTCTGGATGAGTCCGACGTCCTGGTGAAAGTGCACCGCGACTCCGGCCACTTTAATGATCCGGTCAAGGACGCGATGACCGACCGGCTTGAAACGCTTCCGCCCAACGCGAAGTTTAGCGACCTGCTCGAAGTTTTTGATCGCGGTCGCGTTGCCATCGTGATGGACAGCGACAAATTTCTCGGACTGATCACGCGCACCGATTTACTTTCCTATTTGCGGTTGAACATGCCGAAATCCTCGGTTCCGCCGCAGCGCGAATACAATTAAGCGCGCATCAATTAGACCGACATGAAGAGACAACACGACTTTGCCACGCGGGCGATTCACGCCGGTCAGGAACCTGATCCGACCACCGGCGCGATCATGACGCCGATTTACGCGACGTCCACCTACGTCCAGGAAAGTCCGGGCAAACACAAAGGCTTCGATTATTCGCGCTCGATCAATCCAACGCGACTGGCTTACGAAAAATGCATTGCCGATCTGGAGAGCGGGACCCGCGGATTCGCATTCGCCTCCGGGCTGGCGGCAATGTCCACCGCACTCGATTTGCTCGAAAGCGGTTCGCACGTCGTTGTCAGTGACGATCTCTACGGCGGGACGTTTCGCCTTTTCGAAAAAGTTCGGCGTGGTTCCGCGAACCTCCATTTTACTTATGTCGATCTTACCGACGCGTCGCGCTTTGAAGACGCGATCAAAGAGAACACGCGAATGGTTTGGATCGAAACGCCGAGCAATCCTCTGCTCAAAATTATCGACTTGGAAGCGATCGCGAAGGTCGCGCGCGAGCGCAAAATTATTTCGGTTTCCGACAACACTTTCGCCACACCTTGGATCCAGCGGCCGATTGAATTCGGTTTTGATCTAGTCATCCATTCGGCGACCAAATATTTGAACGGCCACTCGGACATGATCGGCGGCGTGACCGTGGTCGGAGAGAGCAAGGAACTCGGCGAGCGGATGTGGTTTCTCCAAAACTCGGTCGGCGCGATCGCGGGCGCATTCGATAGTTTTCTGGTGTTGCGAAGTTTGAAAACGCTCGCGTTGCGAATGGAGCGCCATTGCGCGAACGCATTGGAGATTGCGCGCTGGCTCGAAGAACAGCCGCAGGTCGAGTCGGTCAGTTATCCCGGATTGAAATCCCACCCGCAGCATGATCTCGCCCGCACCCAAATGCGAGGGTTCGGCGGAATGGTCACCATCGTTTTAAAGACCGATCTCGAGGGAACGCGTCGGTTTCTCGAAAATACCCACCTCTTCGCGCTGGCGGAAAGTTTGGGCGGCGTTGAGAGCCTGATAAATCACCCCGCACTGATGACCCACGCCTCAGTACCGAAAGAAAAACGCGAAGAACTCGGCCTAACCGATTCGCTCGTCAGGCTATCGGTCGGAGTCGAAGATCTGCGCGATTTAATTGACGACCTGCAGTTCGCTTTCGCTGCGATTTAACTTGTAGGGCGGCTTTGTCAGCCCCGAAAGCTTTCGGGGTTCACACAAACGCCCTACAATTCTTGCTCATTTCGTTTAAACTCCCCGCTCAATGGGTAACACTTTCGGACAACTCTTTCGCGTCACGACCTTCGGTGAGTCGCACGGCGGCGGCATCGGCGTTGTGATCGATGGTTGCCCACCAAAAATCGAGATCTCGCAAGCCGACATTCAACGCGAGCTCGATCGACGCCGGCCCGGTCAAAGCAAAATCACCACCCAGCGGCAGGAGGAAGATCGTTGCGAAATTCTTTCTGGCGTGTTCGAGGGCAAGACACTCGGCACGCCGATTGGCATTCTTGTTCGCAATAAAGACGCGCGGCCGCAGGATTATGCCGAGGTCGCAAGAAAATTCCGGCCGTCGCACGCTGACTTCACCTACGAAGCGAAATACGGAATTCGGAATTGGCAGGGCGGGGGACGCGCTTCCGCGCGCGAGACGATCGGGCGCGTAGCCGCGGGTGTTGTCGCGCAAAGAGTTTTGCGCTCATTTTATCCGAAGATCGACATCGTCGCCTACGTGATGCAGGTCCATGCGCTCGCCGCGAAGATCGATCGATCGAAAGTGAAGACGAGCGATGTCGATGCAAACATCGTCCGCTGTCCGGACCAGACGGCGGCCAAGAAAATGATTTCATTGATCGAGAAAACCCGGGTCGAACATCGACAAATTATTCGGGCGGTATTCAGGGCGGGATCTCGAACGGCGAAGAAATTTATTTCCGAGTGGCGTTCAAACCGACGGCGACGATCGCTCGCGAACAAAAAACTGTCAGCGCGTCACGCGAACAAACCAAACTTGCCGCCCGCGGTCGCCATGATCCGTGCGTCTTGCCGCGGGCGGTGCCGATGGTCGAGGCGATGGCCGCGCTTGTCCTGTGCGATCACGCCCTCCGCCAGCGCGCGATTAGGTTTTCGAGCGAATGAACTCGCAACTTCAAGCCGCCGCCGGCTCGCCGCTTTGGCAGCTCGTCTTTGTTACCTTCGCGCTTGCGTTGATTGTGTTCGAAGTCTTGCGCGGCTGGCGGCGCGGTCTGCCGCGACAAGTGGCGCGCTTGGGGGCGCTTATCGCCGCTTATTTCGCCGCCTATTTTGGCGGTAAATTTCTTGCCCCACTTCTCGGGATGTTTTTCAGAATGCCGGACGTGTTATTGTCGATTTTCGCGGGTGCCATCTTCGCGCTGATCATTTACGTGGTCATCAGCGGGATCGGTTCGGCTCTTTTTCGGCGAACGAATCAACACGATTCCTTGATTGTCCGATTGCTCTATGGATCGACCGGCGCGTTGCTCGGAATGTTCTTCGGGCTGTTCCTGGTTTGGCTGATCGTCGTCGCCGTCCGATCGATCGGTTCGGTGGCTGACGCCCAAGTGCGCGAACAAGCGAGCGATTCCAGTGTCCTTCATGCGGTGGACGTTCGTCGACGTTTTTTGGGAGAAGCGAATGAAGACCAGGCGCCTTTGACCACGTCTTTGGCCCGTCTCAAAAACTCGCTTGAGATGGGAGTGATCGGTAACGCGGTCAAGAAAATCGATGTCGTTCCACAACAAACCTACGATGTAATCGAAAAGGTCGGGGCAGTAGCGGCAAATCCTCAAAATGCGGAGCGCTTTTTATCGTTTCCCGGTGCGCGCGAACTCAGCGAGCACCCAAAAATCATCGCGCTCCGCAATGACCAGGAAATCTCGCAAATGCTTGGGCAAGGGCGATTGCTCGAGCTTATTCAAGATCCGCGCATCATCGATGCCGCGAACGACCCGGATCTTAGAGCGCGACTGAGAAAATTCGATTTGAACGCAGCGCTCACTTACGCGACCCAAAAACAGCAATGAATTATGTCGCGACAATTGGACTGGAGGTTCACGTCCAGTTGAAGACGCGCTCGAAGATGTTTTGCGCGTGCCCGGTGGAATTTGGCGCGGTGCCGAACGCACACACTTGTCCGGTCTGTCTTGGTCTGCCGGGCGCGTTGCCGGTAATGAATCACGAAGCGTTGCGCATGACGGTGCTGACCGGACTGATGCTCGACTGCGACATTGCGTCAATCTCGAAGTTCGACCGGAAAAATTATTTCTATCCGGATATGCCGAAGAATTATCAGATCTCGCAATACGACATGCCGCTTTGCGCAAACGGCCGTGTCCCGTTGCACGATCTCGCTTATCCGAAGGATGCGCAGAAAAACATCGCGACTCCGAATAAGGAAGTGCACCTCGTCCGCATTCACCTTGAGGAGGATGTGGCCAAGAGTTTCCATTTTGAGACGAGTACCGGCATCGATTTCAACCGCGCCGGCACGCCGTTGATGGAAATCGTGACGCAACCAGAGATCAATTCGCCGGAGGAGGCGTTCGCCTTTCTCACGTCGCTCAAACAAATTTTGATTTACGGCCGAGTCAGCGATGCCGATATGGAGAAAGGGCAACTGCGCTGCGACTGCAACGTTTCGGTGCGGCCGGAAAAGCAGGCGGAGCTCGGCGCGAAAATCGAGATCAAGAACATGAACTCGATTAGTGGAGTTCGACGCGCGCTTGCGTTTGAAATTCAGCGACAAACCGAAGCGCTCGAACGCGGCGAAAAACTGCAACAGGAGACCCGTGGCTGGGACGACGCCGCTGGTGAAACATTTCTCATGCGGACCAAGGAATCGGCCCATGATTATCGATATTTTCCTGATCCGGATTTGGTCCCGGTAAAGAGCGAAGTGCTGCTGGCGGAGGCGCGCGCGCGCGTTCCGGAATTGCCGAAGGCAAAACGCGCGCGTTTCATCGAGCAATATCAAATCACCCCGTATGACGCGGGCGTGCTGGCGGACGATGTCGATCTTGCGCGTTATTTCGAAACCGCCGCCAAAGGTGCGAAAAAACCAAAGAACGTCGCCAACTGGATCCTGAACGATTTGCAAAGCGCGCTGAGCGCGGCAGGCAAGACAATCAATGACTGTCCAATTCCGCCGGAAGCACTCGACGAGCTGGTCAACTTGATCGAGAGCGGAAAGATTAGCGGCAAACAGGGCAAGGAAGTTTTCGCGGATATGTTTTCCAGCAGCAAAGGTGCGGCCGCGATTGTAAAAGAAAAAGGGATCGAGCAATTGAGCGACACGAGCGCAATCGAAAAATTGTGCGACGAAGTGATCGCGGCCAACCCCAAACCGGCGGCGGATTTTAAGGCGGGCAATGCGGCTTCTCTCAATTTCCTCAAAGGCCAGGTGATGAAATTGTCGAAAGGCAAAGCCAATCCGCAGCTGGCCGGCGAAATTTTGGAGCGAAAGTTAGAATCATAAAGCAGTGCGCATTCTAATTGCGCCGGACAAATTCAAAGGCGCGCTAAATGCGCGTGAGGTTGCCGAGAGCATCGCGGCTGGCCTGCGCGAAGTTTTACCGGATGCCGAGATCGACATCGCGCCAATGGCGGACGGCGGCGAGGGAACCGCGGAAGTAATTTCCGATGCGCTCGGCGGTTCATGGTTAAAATGCAAAGCGCACGATCCGCTCGGTCGCGAGATCGAGGCGCATTACGCTTGGATCGACCAAGACAAACTCGCGGTGATGGAGATGAGCGAAGCGGCCGGCATGAGACGTTTACGGGCGAACGAGTTCGATGTCGATCTTGCGAGCACCTTCGGCGTTGGCGAAATGATTTTGGATGCCGCCGAGCGAAGCGCGCGACAAATCATCATTGGACTTGGCGGCAGCGCCACCACCGACGCCGGGTTCGGCATGGCGCGCGCAGTCGGGTTTCAGTTTTTTGCGGACGCGAAACAATTAAACGGTCCAATCCACGAGTTGGAAAAGCTTACGCGTGTTGTGGCACCCTCACCGCCCGCTTCGCGACTTCCTCTCCCCGAGGGAGAGGATGGAGGTGAGGGCAAAGCGCTGGCAAAAATTATCGCGGCCGTGGATGTGCGAAATCCGTTGCTTGGCGTAAATGGAGCGACCCGAGTGTTCGGTCCGCAGAAGGGCGCGACCCCGAATCAAATCGACGAATTGGAACGCGCTCTGACCAGACTGGCGGATGTCGTGGCCGAGCAATTCGGGTTTGATTATCGAGATAAACCGGGCGCAGGCGCGGCGGGCGGCATCGGCTTTGGACTAATGAGTTTTTGCGGCGCAACAATTCGGCCGGGCTTCGATGTCGTTGCCGAATCAATTGGCCTCGAAGCGAAAATGAAAGATGTCGATCTAGTCATTACCGGCGAGGGAAGTTTGGATCGGCAAACACTGGAAGGAAAAACGCCGGCGGGCGTGGCGCGATGCGCGCGCAAACTGGGGAAGCGGGTTTACGCGATAGTCGGGCGTGCGACCGACGAAGAGGAACCGCGAAAACTTTTTGACGGCGTTTTTCAAAACGCGCGGCCCGGGATGAGCGATGAACAGAACATGAAACGCGCGGCGGAATTCTTGCGCGAGAATGCGCGCGAACTGGCGAACAGTTTGTAGGGCGAAATTCTACCTTTTGTTGCGGCTCACCCCGATCGAAACGAACGGATCTTTCACTGCCAGAAATATTTAGAGATGTCTCGGTCCTAGCCGGACCGGGATTCGCTCGACGTCACAGGTCAGGCAGGCAAAGCGCCTGCCCTACAATTTTTGATCCAACCGGCTTTCATTTCGCACGCAGTGGGCGAAAATAGCCGACTCATGCAGGATGTTCCTCCGGGCGCGCTGACACCGTTTGTTTTTTCCGATCCGGCCGGTAAACGCTGGCCGCGGTTGCGTCTTATTTTGCTCATCTTCGGCGTATTCGCCTTTCTGAGCACGGTGCTCTTTGTCCAGACCCTGTTTGTCGCGCCCCAGATGCGGGTGCCGTTTTCGTTGCGCCAATTAAAGGGACAATTGAAGGCGCTCCAAAGAGCGAACCCGGCGGGCCAGCTTGCGTCTAGCTCATTGCTTTGGCAGAAATTCGGCGCGGCCAAACAAGCAACGAAAAAGTTGGCCGGCGCAGCTGCGACCCCTAGTCCGCCGGCAAAATCTCGCAAAAAAGCGCCGCCGAATGAAGTCCGGCTCGCGTTCTACACTAATGGCGATCCCTATAGTTATTCATCGCTGGAAGAGCATGCGTCGCTAATTACGCATTTGTGTCCGGAATGGATCACCGTCATAAACGGTCTCGGCGACATTCAGATCGACCCCGACATTCGGCTGCCAAAATTTTGCGCGAACAAAGGAATCAAGCTGATGCCGTTGCTGACAAATTTGGTCGGGGACGCGTGGCAACCTGAAGCGATCGAAAATCTGGCGCATGGGCCGGCGGATCGACAGGAACGCTTTTTCGCGAAAATAATCGCAGCGTTACGCGACGCGAAAGCTGCCGGGGTCATAATCGATTGGGAACAAATCGATCCAGTTTACAAAAAAGACGTGACCACGTTCATCGACAAGTTTTGCGACGCGCTTCATAACGACGACAAGGAACTTTGGCTCACGGTTCAACCGGGTCAGGAGCTCGAGTACATCGATTTCGACGAACTTTCGGATAACGTCGATCGGTTTGTCGCTTCGCTTTTCGACGAGACCTCGGACATCGATCCGCCGGGGCCGCTCGGATCACGCCCATGGTTTGAAGGGTGGCTGCATGTCTTGCTCGAAGGCACGGATACGAAGCAGTGGATCATCACGCTCGGGAGTTACGGCTACGATTGGACAGTCGGCGGCAAAAAAGCGGAGCTGATCAGCTTCGCCGAGGCAATGAGTCGCGCGAACAACGCTGAAATCCAGGGGGCCGAGGTCAGCGGTCCCAGTTACAATCCGTATTTTTATTTCGAGGACGGCGACAAGGAACACGCCGTCTGGTTTCTCGACGTGGTCACGTTATTAAATGAGCTACGCGAGGTGCGCGGTCAAAAAGCAGGCGGCTTCGCACTCTATCGCCTTGGCACCGAAGATCCCGCGATTTGGGACGCGCTGGCTGTCCCTCGCGATTTCAAGATCGAGAATCAGACGCGCGACGCACTCGAAGTGTTGAAAGGCACCGACACAATCACTGACGTCGGCGAAGGCGAAATCGTGACGGTGGACGAAAGTCGCGCCGACGGGATGCGCAAACTCGCCGTCGATTCAGAAGGCTATCTCACCGCCAAATACACAAAGTTCCCCGAGTTTCCGACCCTGTATCATCAGGGCGCGGGTGGGGAGCATCAGGTTGCGATCACGTTTGACGATGGTCCCGACCCGCAATGGACGCCAAAGATTCTGGACATTTTGAAAACGGCAAACGCGAAGGCCGCGTTCTTTTTGGTCGGAGTGAACGCCGAGAAATATCCCGGGCTGGTCCGGCGAATTGTCAACGAAGGGCACGAGATTGGGAACCACACTTATTATCATCCGAATCTGGCGCTGGCCTGGCCCGAGCATGTGCGGCTTGAATTGAATGCGACCCAGCTTCTGATCGAAACAATTACCGGCCGCGCGACCACGCTGTTTCGTCCGCCTTATGCCGCCGACACCCAGCCATCACAGATGAGCGAGCTGATGCCGTTGCAAATTGCGCAGGACTTGAGCTATCTCGTCGTTCTCGAAAACATCGATCCGCAGGATTGGGCGAAGCCGGGCGCGGACATTATTTTGCAGCGGATAAAGCAGCAACGGCGCGACGGCAGTATCATTCTCCTTCACGACGCCGGCGGTGATCGTTCCCAAACTGTGGCCGCGCTGCCGCGCATTCTCGATTGGCTGCACACACGCGGCGATACGATTGTGCCCCTGAGCACTTTGTTGGGAACATCGCGCGATGCGGTGATGCCGCCATTGCAAACAACGAATCGGTCGTTGGCGCGGCTGGTCAGCGGCGCCGGGTTCCGCGTTTATCACGCGCTCGAAGAATTTCTCTGGGCTTTCATGATCGTCGCCACCGCGCTGGTGGTCGCACGCACTTTGGTAGTGATTTGGCTCGCTTATCGTTTTCGGCGCTTACCCCAACACGATTTCGTAGCGCCGATCAGCATAGTGATCGCCGCTTACAACGAAGAAAAAGTAATCGCCGGCACTTTGCGTTCGCTGTTTTCAACCGATTACAGCGGCGAACTTGAGATCATCGTAGTGGACGATGGTTCGCGCGACCAAACCGCTGCGGAAGTCGAAGGCGTGGCCGATGTCGATCCACGCGTGCGTTTGCTGCGTCAGGAAAATCGAGGGAAAGCGCGCGCGCTACAACGCGCGCTGGCCGCGGCGCGCCACGGAATCATTGTGTTCGTCGACGCGGATACGCATTTTCAACGCGACACGCTGCCGCTGTTACTCGAGCCATTCGGCGACGAAACGATCGGCGCGGTTTCGGGCCACGCGAAAGTTGGCAATCTGCGGACGTTCATCGCGAGATGCCAATCGCTCGAGTACACTTGCGGATTCAATCTTGATCGCCGCGCCTACACGCGGTGGAACTGCATCACCGTTGTGCCCGGGGCAATCAGCGCGATCCGGAAAGCAGCGATCGATCGAGCCGGCGGTTTAAGTTTGCAGACCCTGGCCGAAGACACCGATCTCACATTGAGTCTGCATAAAGATCGACAGCGCATCGTTTACGTGCCGCAGGCTATCGCGTGGACAGAAGCGCCGGAATCGGTGCGCACTTTGGCGCGTCAGCGTTTTCGCTGGGCCTACGGCACGTTGCAATGTCTTTGGAAACATCGCGACATGATTTTCAATTGGAACTATCGCGCTCTCGGCTGGTTCAGTTTGCCGAGTGTTTGGTTTTTCCAAATCATTCTCGTGGCGGTCACGCCGGTGGTGGATTTGCTCTTGCTCGCATCGCTTCCGTTCGGTGCCTGGAGCGCAGTGCTCCCATTTGTGATCACATTTCTTTCGATGGATGTCATCCTCGCGACGCTCGCTTGCATCTTAGAACGCGAACCGATCACGCGCGCGTGGCGGATTTTGCCGATGCGATTGATCTATCGGCCGATGCTGAGTTATTGCATTTGGAAAGCGATTTTCCGCGCGATCAAAGGCGCATGGGTTAGCTGGGGCAAACTCGAACGCACCGCTAGCGTTCCCGTGCGAGCGTGATCTGAATTCGATGTTGAAAGTTGGACGTTGGACGTTGGGCGTTTGCTTGGCGATGATGTCGATCTTGGCGCTGACGTCATGCCGGAAAAATGATCAGCGCCAAAACGCCCAGATCGATCCGAACGGCCCGGTCGAAGTCGCGGTTCCCGAGCATGGCGCTTACACCGGAGCGTTCATGGATTTCGGGGACGAAGAAGACGACGTCACCCTGGAGATGATCGAGGACTTCGAACAGATGATCGGGAAACATCAGGCGATCATCGCGTCGTCGAGCTATTGGGGTGAGCAAACTTTTCCAACGGCGAATTTAAATGTGGTCTGGCGACATGGGTCGCTGCCTCTCGTTTTTTGGTCGCCGTGGGATAAACCGTACGTGCAAAATCGCGGTCCGGACAAATTCAGTCTCATCGAGATCATCGCTGGAAAATGGGACGCCTACATCGACAAGTGGGCCGATGGCGCGCGAGAGTTCGCCCATCCGATGATCGTCGCTTTCGGGGTGGAGATGAACGGCGATTGGTTTCCCTGGTCGGGAACATTTTATGGCGGTGAAGATTGGGATGATAGTGCCGATAACTGGAAAGGCCCCGAAACTTTCAGGCGCGCATATCGCCACGTGGTCGATCGCGTTCGTGCGCGGGGCGCGACCAACATCAAATGGATGTTTCACGCCAATAACTATTCCTATCCGCTCGATACCTGGAATTTCGCGCCGGCTTATTATCCGGGCCCGGATTATGTCGATTGGTTGGGTCTAAGCGTTTACGGCCAGCAATTCAAAGACGAACCGAATCCGGATATTACTTCATTGGTTGACTGGCCGTATCAGGAATTAAGTGGCCTCGATCCGAACAAGCCGATCATGATTGCGGAATGGGCGACTGGCGAATTTCCCTACGGGCCCGGTGAACCCGGAATCCATAAACCGGAATGGATCAAACAAGCTTTGGAACTTTTTCGGACACGCTATCCGCGGGTGAAGGCAGCAGTCTATTGGCACGAGCGTTGGCAAAATGTTGATCAAACCTACAGCAATCTGCGGGTTAACTCGTCGGTCGAATCGCTGCAAGCATACCGCGCCGGCGTGGCAAATCCGGATTGGTTGGGTAACCTGGTTCTACGCGCGCTGCCGAAATCTGAACCGAAGTGACGATGTCGATCTAATCGACGAAGCGGTGCTGCTATTTGTCATGTCGAGCGAAGTCGAGACATCTCTAGATATTTCCGGTTCTCAGAAACAGTAAGAGATTCCTCGACTCCGCTCGGAATGACAGTTATCGCCAGACAGCTAGAATCCCACCAAGCGCGATACATCCAAAAAAATGGTGACTCGCGTCGATTAACCAGACCTTAAACGGTTTCGATTCCCACAGATATTGGATCGTCAAGGCCGTTCCGGAAAATCCAAGGCCGACACCGGCGCCGAGCTTTAGTCCGTGGCCGGCATCGACGATGCCTGTCCTCGCGATTAAACGCGCCATGATCGCGGCCGCGACAAGGTTGCAGATGAAATTGCCGATCATCTTCGCGCCCATGCCGCTGCGTTCGAGCTTGACCCCGTGCTCCTGAATGCCCGCCGCCCAAATTTTCCCGAACAAGGCCATGTACCAGATGGCGCCGATGACCCAGTAAACTGCCGCCGCACAAATTATTGCTATCCAGTTCATACCGGCGGTTGTCTCAACGCCCAGTGTCCAAAGCAAGACAAAATCCGACAGAGTTAGACAAAAACAGAATTTGGCGGCGTCTCGATTATAAAAGACCGTGAAAAGGTCATGGAGAATGTCGCCACTGATGAAAATTGGAAAACTTGCTTTTCCCAGCTCGCACCCGGCCTCGTGCTATTCGCGCGGCAATGGGCGCGATCGTCGGCCGACGCCGAGGACATTGTCCAGGAAGCTTTCGTCCGTTTTTGGCGAAAACAACATGACATCGCGAACCGCGGCCTCCTCTACGCGGCGGTGCGATCCATTGCGCTCGATTCTCTCCGGCGCGACAGTCGGCGCGCTCGCCGCGAATTCACTGCCGCTTCCGAAACCGATCAAACTGTTCAGCCAATGTTCGAGATTGAGGACGAATCGCAACGCGCGCTTGTGGCCGCGCTCGATCTTTTGCCTAACGAGCAAAGGGAGGTGTTGGTCATGAAAATCTGGAACGACCTCACTTTTGCCGAAATCGCGAGCGCTCTTGAAATTTCGCAGAACACAGCCGCGTCCCGGTATCGATACGCGCTCGCCAATCTGAAAAAGAATTTACTCCCGGTATGAACGATTTTTCCGAGATCGAAGACAAACTCCGCAAGCTTCGGCCGGTGCAGCCGTCCGCAGATTTAATGACACGAATCGAGCGGGCCCTGGTCGAAGCGCGCCGCGGCGAGTCTCTCCATCGGGAGAAAGGATCGACATCCACCGCCGGCATGCTTCCGCGCGAACGCCGGTTTCATTTTAACTGGGTATCGCTTGGTCTTGGGTTAGCGGCTGCGGCTGCTCTGGTGTTGTTCGCGCGTTTCCAACTTGAACGACCGGTGAAAAAAACGCCGGCGCTGGCGTCGATTACACCGCTACCGCAATTTTCGTCGACAAATTCGACCGCGCAGTTTGTTCCGGCTGGTTTAACCCAGGTTGTTTATCACACCCGCGACGAAGGACTTCATTTCCCGAACAATTCCGAACAACCGATGCGCCGCGTTCGCTCGCACACTCGCGAGACGTTGCGGTGGCGAAATCCAACCACTGGGGCGTCTCTGCGCATTTCTTATCCAAGCGAAGAGGTTTCGCTCGTTCCAGTTACCGGCCAATGAACACCGCCTGTCCGACCCAGACTTTCAAAACACAAACTATGAAACTAAAATCGATTATCACCATCGCCGCGATCGCGCTTCTGCCGATCGCTGGATTCACACAAACGCCGCCTAATCCTCCGCCTCCTCCGGGTCAGCCAGGTCAACCCGGCGGTCCACCTCCAGGCACGCCACCTGAGCGGCACGAGAGAATGCCCAAGGTGCCGGTCACATATCTCGGCGTCGAGACTTCTGATGTGCCCAGAGTTGTGAGCGAGCAGCTCGGCCTCGCCAAAGGTTTTGGACTGGTCGTTGATTATGTCGTTCCGGATGGTCCTGCGGCCGCTGCCGGCGTTCAGCAGAATGACATCATCAAAATGCTGAACGACCAGATCCTGACCGAGCCGGACCAACTTTCAAAACTCGTGCGCAGTTACTCCGAAGGGACGACCGTCACGCTCACGGTCTTGCGCAAGGGCAAGGAGGAAAAGATCAGCGTGAAGTTGTCGAAAAAGGAAGTCCCGCAGGAACGAGAGTTTGGTCCGGGCCGCCATCGCCACAATTTCAACTTCAATGGAATGGATATGGGTGACTTCGGAATGAACGACCTGCAGGAGGAGATGAATCATTTGAAAGAACAATTCGGAAATGGAGAGCAGGGAATGATCCACGACGCCGTGATGACGGCGCAGGCCGAGGCCCAACGCGTTCGTGAGGAAGCGCAACGCCGTCGTGACCTCGCGCAACGAATGCGCGATCAAGCCCAACGCATTCGCGATCAGGCACAGCGCGCGCGGGATGAAGCACGCCGAGCTGCGGGAAACATCACGGTCACGAAGGATCAAGACGGTGGGTTGAAAACAACCAGGATCGACATCGGTAAAGCGCAGATCGTTTATTCGGATGACAAAGGCGAGCTACGGTTCGAGAAAGTTGACGGAAAAAAAGTCCTGACCGCAAAAGATCCGCAAGGATTGCTTTTATTCAGCGGCCCGGTCGAAACGAAAGAAGAGTTGGACAGAGTCCCGGCCGAAGTGCGCCAGCGTTACGAGAAATTGCAGCAAAACGATTTGCCAGCGGTCATCTCCGCGCAGCAATCCGAGCTCGATAACGACACTGACATCGATGAAGAGGACAGCGACGAGTCCGAGATTCAATCAATGAATCAGATTTCGGTCAAACCGTCCGCCAAGAATATTAATTCTTCGTTCGTTAAGATTTGATTTTATTGGCAGAGAGAGACTCCGCCGAGCGTTAACCTTGTGTTCTAAATGACTCAGTAGGGGCGTTCCAATTCTTCGTCGCGGGCAAGCCAGACAATGCCCATGCCGCCGCGTCCAAGGGTTCGCTTTAGGG
>WNGN01004179.1_pt1 | contig 22023 bp, 15 predicted proteins | sample 5400561 | NCBI WGS metagenome assembly WNGN01 (sample SAMN13153379, study PRJNA577476) | soil metagenome | isolation source: 115 cm soil or saprolite under Garry oak tree replicate 2 | place: USA:California | collected 2016-06-15 | reverse complement strand
GAGGTCGGCCGGATCTGCCCGGTGACACCGGACGTGGTGCCGACCGCCGTGCCGGACGCCCCGGTGCTGCGCGGCGCCCTGCTGGCCGCCGTGGACCAGGCCCGCGCGGCCCTGCTGGCCTCCGTCGCCGACGGCTGACGCGCCGCCCGGGCGCTGGGGCGGGACCGCGGGGATCCTCGCGCTTTAGCTATTTAACCTGTCGACATACTAGGTTATGCTCTGGCGTATACTCCGCCGGTCCGCCAAGGGCGCGGCGGACCGCGGCCGTCGCCCCCGCTGGCCCGGATCCCGGCGCGCGCCGCGGCCCGGTTCCCCGGCCGCGGCCCGCCCCGGAGCGGGTGCGCGCCGGCCGGCATGGTGCCGCGGCGGGCGCCCCATTACGAATGGATGACGTTCTGCCCAGTTCGTTGCGGTTGGTCCCGGCGGGGCGGCAGGTTTACCGCCAGGGTGCTGAAATACCCGCCGACCCAATTGGGCGGGCCGAGGGACAAGCCTGGCGCGGGCCGTCCCCGCCCGCCGCGTGGCCAGGCGCGCGTCGCGGCGTGCCTGGCCACGCCCATGCCCGCGGCTTGACGAGCCAGGCGCACTGTGGTGATGTGGACCCCGTCCATCGTCGGCAGTGGAGGAAGTCGGTGCGAGTCCGACGCGGTCCCGCCACTGTGACCGGGGAGCGGCCCTCACGTTAGCCACGACCGCGATGCGGTGGGAAGGCTGAGGGGAGCTTCGATCCGGGAGCCAGGACACTCCGGCCGTCGATCCTTCTCACCCGGGGCGTGGTTACCCCGAGGAAGGCCCGCCATGATGTCCTCGCCTGCCCCGCCCGCGGCATCGCCCGCCGCCCGGCGCGCCCCGGCCGCCGCCCGCCGACTGCCGCGCCGCCGCTGATGCCCCGCCGGTCCGGGCTCGCCTCCGGCCTGCTGCTCGGCTCCGCCCTCGACGCCCTGCTCGCCGACCCGCGCCGCGGCCACCCCGTCGCCGCGTTCGGCACCGCCGCGGCCCGCGCCGAGCGGCGGCTCTGGGCCGCCAGCCGGGCCCGCGGCGCGGTGTTCGCCGCGCTGTGCGCCGGTTCGGCGGCCGCCGCCGGCTGGGCCGGGCAGCGGCTGGCCGGGCGCCGCCCGATGCCCGGTGCGGCGCTGGCCGCCGCGGCGACCTGGGCGGCGCTCGGCGGTGCCAGCCTGGCCGCGGAGGCCGGGGGCGTGTCCCGCGCGCTGGCGGCCGGCGACCTCGACGGCGCGCGCCGCCGGCTCCCCGCGCTGTGCGGCCGCGACCCCGCCGGGCTGCCCGCGGCCGAGCTGGCCCGCGCGGCGGTGGAGTCGGTGGCGGAGAACACCTGCGACGCGGTGGTGGCGCCGCTGCTGTGGGGCGCGGTGGCCGGCGCCGGCGGCCTGCTCGGCTACCGGGCGGTGAACACGCTCGACGCGATGGTCGGTCATCACAGCATGCGATACGAAAGGTTCGGGTGGGCCGCCGCCCGCCTCGATGACCTGGCAAACCTGGTACCCGCCCGGCTGACCGCGGTCCTGGCCGCGGCCCTGGCCCCCGCGGTCGGCGGGAGCGGGCGCATTGCCCTGCGCACCGTGCGCCGCGACGGGGCCGCGCATCCCAGCCCGAACGCGGGCCGCTGCGAGGCCGCGTTCGCCGGTGCGCTCGGGGTCAGCCTCGGCGGCACCAACGTCTACCAGGGCCGGGCCGAGCGCCGGGGCACCCTGGGCGACGGGCCGCCGCCAGGTCCCGCCGACCTGGACCGCGCCATCCGGCTGTCCCGCCTGATCACTGCCGTGGCGACGGTTCTCGCCGCGCTGGCGGCCTACCTTCTCAGCGCGTCAGGCAGGGCGCGGGGAACCCACCATCCGGAACTAGCCCGCCCTACCCCCAGAGGCAGCGTTTGTCGTGGTTGTGACAACCACGACATTCTTTTGTTGTCGTTGTCACAACCACGACATTCCAGGGTCCCGGCGGGGACGCCATGAAAGGGCTGCTCGTCGCGGGAACGGCGTCGGAGGCGGGCAAGAGCGCGGTCACCGCGGGGATCTGCCGCTGGCTGGCCCGGCGCGGCGTCAAGGTGGCCCCGTTCAAGGCGCAGAACATGTCGCTGAACTCGGTGGTCACCAGGGACGGTGCGGAGATCGGCCGGGCCCAGGCCATGCAGGCCGCCGCGGCAGGCATCGAGCCCGAGGCGGCACTGAACCCGGTGCTGCTCAAGCCCGGCGGCAACGGCACCAGCCAGGTCATGGTGCTCGGCAAGCCGGTCGCCGAGGCGGACGCGATGTCCTACCCCGCGCTGAAGCCGCGGCTGGCGCGGACCGTGCTTGACTGCCTCACCGGGCTGGCGGGCCGGTTCGACGCGGTCATCTGCGAGGGCGCGGGCAGCCCGGCCGAGATCAACCTGCGCGAGCACGACATCGCCAACATGGGCCTGGCCCGGGCGGCGGGCCTGCCGGTGATCGTGGTCGCCGACATCGACCGGGGCGGCGCGCTGGCCGCCCTGTACGGCACGCTGGCCCTGCTCAGCAGGGAAGACCAGGCGCTGGTCGCCGGGTTCGTGGTGAACAAGTTCCGCGGCGACGCCCGGCTGCTGGAACCGGGCCTGGACCGGCTGCGCGAGCTCACCGGGCGCCCGGTGCTCGGCGTGCTGCCGTGGACCGCCGGACTGTGGCCGGACGCGGAGGACTCACTCAGCCTGGGCGCCGGGCCCGACGGCATCCCGCCGGGCGGGCCGGGCGGGGAGGTGCTCCGGGTCGCGGTGATCCGGCTGCCCCGGATCAGCAACTTCACCGACACCGACCCGCTGCTGGCCGAGCCGGGCGTGGCCGTCAGGTTCGTCGCCTCCCCCGCCGAGATCGCCGACGCCGACCTGGTGATCCTGCCCGGCAGCCGGGCCACCGTGGCCGACCTGGCCTGGCTGCGGGAGCACCGCCTGGCCGAGGCCGTGGCCGCGAGGGCCGCGCGGGGCGGGCCGGTGCTCGGCATCTGCGGCGGCTACCAGATGCTCGCCCTCCAGATCCGCGACGAGGAGGAGAGCGGCGCGGGCCTGGTCCCCGGTCTTGGCCTGCTGCCGGCCACGGTCAGCTTCGGCACGGCCAAGGTACTGAGGCTCCGCCAGGACACCTGGGACGGTGAGCCGGTCACCGGGTACGAGATCCACCACGGCGTGGTCACCGCGTCCGGCGGGGACGCGTTCCCCGGCGGCTGCTCCGCCGGGGCGGTGCTGGGCACCACGTGGCACGGGATCCTCGAGAGCGACGGGTTCCGGCGGGCGCTGCTCCGCCGGGCCGCCGCCGCGGCCGGGCGGTCGTTCGAGCCGGGCGACGTCGCGTTCGCCCGGATCAGGGAGCGGAAGCTGGACACGCTGGCCGACCTGATCGCGGCCGGCCTGGACACCGATGCGCTGCTGCGCCTGATCTCCCGCGGCGCCCCCGCCGACCTGCCTTTCATCCCGCCAGGAGCCTCATGAGCGAGAACCCGGAAATCGTGCTGATTTCCGCGTCGGACACCGACCTGCTGGCCGCCCGGGCCAGCGGGGCGCCGTGGCGCCTGGCCGGCCCCGCGCGGACCACGCCGGACCAGGTGCCCGGGCTGGTGGCCGGATCGTATTGCATCGTCGTACGGTTGCTGGGCGGGCGCAGAAGCTGGCCCGAGGGCCTGGCCGCCGTCCTCGCGCAGGGCCTGCCCACGGTGGTGCTCAGCGGCGAGGCGGCACCGGACGCGGACCTGATGGCGGCGTCCACGGTGCCGGCCGGGGTGGCCGCGGCGGCGCTCGGCTACCTGCGCGAGGGCGTGGCCGAGCTGGCCGCGTTCCTGTCCGACACGGTGCTGCTCACCGGGCACGGGTTCGCGCCGCCGGCGCCGCTGCCCGCCTACGGCGTGCACGGACAGCGTGAGCAGCAGCCGGACCGGCCCAGCGTGGTGATCGTGTTCTACCGGGCGCACGCGGTGTCCGGGAACACCGCCTTCGTGGACGCGCTGGCCGGCGCGGTGGAGGCGGCCGGCGGGAACGCCCGGTGCGTGTACTGCTCGTCGCTGCGCGCCGCCGGGCCTGAGGTGTACGGGCTGCTGGCCGGGACGGACGCGCTGCTGGTGACCGTGCTCGCGGCCGGCGGGACGGTGGCCGGGGAGGCCAGCGCGGGCGGGGACTCCGATGCCTGGGACGTGGCCGCGCTGGCCGCCCTGGACGTGCCGGTGCTGCAGGCGCTGTGCCTGACCTCCTCGCGGGCCGCGTGGGCCGCCTCGTCCGCGGCGCTGACCCCGATGGACGCCGCCATGCAGGTGGCGGTGCCCGAGTTCGACGGCCGGCTGATAACGGTGCCGTTCTCGTTCAAGGAGGCCGGCCCGGACGGGGTGCCCGAGTACGTGGCGGACCCGGAGCGGGCGGCCCGGGTGGCCGGGATCGCGCTGGCGCACGCCCGGCTGCGGCACGTCCCGCCCGGGCAGCGGCGGCTGGCGATCATGCTGTCGTCGTACCCGACCAGGCACGCCCGGGTGGGAAACGCGGTAGGGCTGGACACCCCGGCCTCGGCCGTGGTGCTGCTCCGGGCGCTGCGCGAGGCGGGCTGGGATCTGGGTGACGGGTTCCCCGAGGACGGCGACGAGCTGATCCACGCGCTGATCGCGACCGGCGGGCACGACGCCGAGTGGCTCACCGAGGAGCATCTGGCCGCGGCGCCGATGCGGGTGCCCGCGGCGCGGTACGCGGAATGGTTCGCGGCGCTGCCGGCCTCGCTGCGGGAGGCGGTGCGCGGGCACTGGGGCGACCCGCCGGGCGACCTGTATGTCGGCGAGGGCGAGATCGTGCTGGCCGGGCTGCGGTTCGGCAACGTGGTGCTGATGATCCAGCCGCCGCGCGGGTTCGGCGAGAACCCGGTGGCCATCTACCACGACCCGGACCTGCCGCCGTCGCACCACTACCTGGCCGCCTACCGGTGGCTGGAGGAGGAGTTCGGCGCGCACGCGGTGGTGCACCTGGGCAAGCACGGCACCTGCGAGTGGCTGCCGGGCAAGGGGCTCGGCCTGTCCGCGGGGTGCGCCCCGGACGCGGTGCTCGGCGACCTGCCGCTGGTGTACCCGTTCATCGTGAACGACCCCGGCGAGGGCACCCAGGCCAAGCGGCGCGGCCACGCCACGATCATCGACCACCTGATCCCGCCGATGGCCCGCGCCGACAGCTACGGCGACCTGGCCAAGCTGGAGCAGTTGCTGGACGAGTATGCCACGGTCAGCGCGCTGGACCCGGCCAAGCTCCCGGCCGTGCGGGCCCAGGTGTGGGAGCTGATCGCGGCCGCGCAACTGCACCACGACCTGCACGTGGACGCCGCCCCGGCGGCCGGGGAGTTCGACGAATTCGTGCTGCACGTGGACGGGTACCTGTGCGAGATCAAGGACGCGGTGATCCGCGACGGCCTGCACGTGCTGGGCAGCGCCCCGGCCGGCGAGCAGCGGACCGCCACGGTGCAGGCGGTGCTGCGGGCCACCCAGGTCTGGGGCGGGCGCAGTGCGCTGCCGGGGCTGCGTGCCGCGCTGGCCGGGCATTTCGGCCTGGACGAGAAGGTGCTGCTGGCCGATCCCGGGCGGCCCGCCCGCGTCCCGGGTGACCTGCCCGGCCTGGCGGCCGAGCCAGGGCGGACCGGGGCCGATGTGATCGACGCGCTGGAGGCGCTCGCCGGGCGGCTGGTCGCGGGCCTGGACGGCGCGGGCTGGCAGCCGGACAAGGCGCGGGCCGTGGCCGCCGGGATCCTCGGCGAGGCACCGCCGTCCGTGGTGGCCGTGCTGGAGTTCGCCGCCCGCGAGGTGGTGCCCCGGCTGGAGCGCACGCCCGACGAGGTGGCCAACCTGCTCCGCGCGCTTGACGGCAGGTACGTGCCGGCCGGGCCGTCCGGGTCACCGACCCGTGGCCTGGTCAACGTGCTGCCGACCGGGCGGAACTTCTACTCGGTGGACCCCAAGGCGATCCCGTCGCGCAACGCGTGGGACGTGGGCGCGGCGCTGGCGGAGTCGCTGGTGGCGCGGCACCTGGCCGACACCGGGACCTATCCGCGGTCGGTGGGGCTGACCGTGTGGGGCACCTCGGCCATGCGCACCCAGGGCGACGACATCGCCGAGGTGCTGGCGCTGATCGGGTGCCGCCCGGTGTGGGACGACGCGTCCCGGCGGGTCACCGGGTTCGAGGTGACGCCGCTGGCCGAGCTTGGCCGGCCCAGGATCGACGTGACCGTGCGCATCTCCGGGTTCTTCCGCGACGCGTTCCCGCACGTGATCGCGCTGCTCGACGACGCGATCGCGGCCGTGGCGGGCCTGGACGAGCCGGCCGGGTCCAACTACCTGCGGGCGCACGCGGACGCCGACACCGCGGCGCACGGGGACCGGCGCCGGGCGACCACCCGGATCTTCGGGTCCAAGCCGGGCGCCTACGGTGCCGGGCTGCTGCCGCTGATCGACGCCAGGAACTGGCGCACCGACGCCGACCTGGCCGAGGTCTACGCGGTGTGGGGCGGGTATGCCTACGGCCGCGGCCTGGACGGCCGGGAGGCGCGCGCGGACATGGAGTCGGCGTTCCGGCGGATCTCGGTCGCGGCGAAGAACACCGACACCCGCGAGCACGACATCGCCGACTCCGACGACTACTTCCAGTTCCACGGCGGCATGGTGGCCACGGTGCGGCACCTAACCGGGGCATCCCCCGCCGCCTACGTCGGCGACTCGGCGGTGCCGGACCTGGTCCGCACCAGGACCCTGGCCGAGGAGACCCGCCGGGTGTTCCGGTCCCGTGTGGTGAACCCGCGGTGGCTAGGCGCGATGATGCGGCACGGGTACAAGGGCGCGTTCGAGATGGCCGCTACCGTGGACTACCTGTTCGGCTACGACGCGACCGCCGGCGTGGTGGACGACTGGATGTACGAGCAGCTCGCCGCCTCGTACGTGTTCGACGAGCAGACCAGCGCGTTCCTGCGAAAGTCGAACCCGTGGGCACTGCGCGGCATCGCCGAGCGGCTGCTTGAGGCGGCCGACCGCGGCATGTGGGCCAAGCCGGAGGACGCCACCCTGGAGGAGCTGCGGAACGTATACCTGGAACTGGAAGGCGAGCTTGAGGGGGAGGAACCGTGAGCAGCCCGGGCCGCCACCAGCGTGGCTCTGTATGTCGTCGTTGTGGCAACGACGACACAAGAATGTCGTGGTTGTGGCAACGACGACAATCAACGATCGCTGCGGAGGCCATGAAGTGACCGGGTTCCCCTTCAGTGCCGTGGTCGGCATGGAGGAACTGCGGCTGGGGCTGGTGCTCAACGCGGTGTCGCCGGGCATCGGCGGGGTGCTGGTGCGCGGCGAGAAGGGCACCGCGAAGTCCACCATGGTGCGCGCCCTGGCGGCGATCCTGCCGGACGTGACGGTGGTGGCCGGGTGCCGGTTCTCCTGCGACCCGGCCGCGCCGGATCCGTCCTGCCCGGACGGGCCGCACGAACCGGGAGCGGCATCGGTCACCCGTGCCGCGCGGCTGGTCGAGCTGCCGGTCGGCGCCAGCGAGGACCGGCTGGTCGGCGCCCTGGACATCGAGCGGGCGCTGACCGAAGGGGTCAAGGCGTACGAGCCGGGGCTGCTGGCCGCCGCGCACCGGGGCGTGCTGTACGTGGACGAGGTCAACCTGCTGCACGACCACCTGGTGGACCTGCTGCTCGACGCCGCCGCGCTGGGCACCTGCTACGTGGAGCGGGACGGGGTGTCCGTCCGGCACGCGGCCCGGTTCCTGCTGGTCGGCACGATGAACCCGGAGGAAGGCGAGCTGCGCCCGCAGTTGCTCGACCGGTTCGGGCTGACCGTGGAGGCGGCCGCTCCACGCAATGCGACCCTTCGCAGCGAGGTGGTACGGCGGCGGCTGGCCTACGACGCAGATCCCGCCGCCTTCACCGCGCGGTGGCAGGACGCCGAGTCGGCGCTGGCGTCCCGGATCGTCGCGGCCCAAGCGCTGCTGCCCGGGGTGGCCCTGCCCGACGCCACGCTGCGGCAGGTCGCGTCGGTGTGCGCGGCGTTCGACGTGGACGGGCTGCGCGCGGACCTGGTGACCGCGCGGGCGGCGATCGCGCACGCGGCCTGGCAGGGCCGGGACGAGGTCACCGCCGTGGACGTGCGGGCCGCCGCGCGGCTGGCGCTGCCGCACCGGCGCCGCCGGCAGCCGTTCGACGCGCCGCAACTCGACGAGGAGGAACTGGACAGGGCGCTGGCCGGGGCCGGTGCGGACCCGGACGACGACCCTGGCCCCGGGGATGACGGGCCGGGCGGCGGGGAGCGCGAGGCCAGCCACGAGACCACGGCGGGCCAGGACGCCCCGCAGCCGCGCGAGGCCGCGCCGGAACCTGGTCCCGCCGCCGAGCCTCCGGGCTCCGCGGCGCAGGCGGACGGGCCGCCACGGCCGGGCCGCCCACCGGCCGCCCCGGGGCCGGTGTTCCGGGTCAAGCGGCTCGAAGTCCCTGGGGTGGGGGCCGGCGCGACGGGCCGCAGGTCTCGGGCCCGCACGGACTCCGGCCACGTCACCGGGGCGCGGCGCCCCGCGGGCCGGATCGGCCGGGTGCACGTGCCCGCCACGTTCGCCACGGCCGCGCCGCACCAGGTGGCACGGGGCCGGGCCGCCGGGAGCAGGCTGTTGCTGCGGCCCGGTGACCTGCGCGAGGCGCGGCACGAGGGGCGGGAGTCCAACCTGGTGCTTTTCGCGGTGGACGCGAGCGGCTCGATGGCGGCCCGGGCCAGGATGGGCGCGGTCAAGGGCGCGGTGCTGTCCCTGTTGCTCGACGCCTACCAGCGCCGGGACAAGGTCGGCATGGTCACGTTCCGTGGCAGCGCGGCCGAGGTGGCGCTGCCGCCGACGTTCTCGGTCGAGGCGGCCGCGGCCCGGCTGGCCGCGGTGCCGACCGGCGGGCGCACCCCGCTCGCGGCGGGGCTGCTCCGGGCCGGGCAACTGCTGCGCACCGAGCGGATCCGGGACCCGCGCCGCCGGGCCCTGCTGGTGCTGGTCACCGACGGGCGGGCCACCGGCGGCCCGGACCCGGTGGCCAGCGCGCACCGGGCCGCGGCCCTGCTGGCGGCCGCGGGAGTGCACGGCGTGGTCGTGGACTGCGAGTCCGGCCCGGTCCGGCTCGGCCTGGCCGCCAGCCTGGCCCAGTCCCTCGGCGGCGTCCTGCTCCGCCTGGAAGAACTTGCCGCCGGGCCGTTGGCTGATTCGGTGCGGGTGCTCAGGGAGGTGGCGTGATGCCGCAGGGGAAGCCCTTGGTCGTCCCGGACGACGGGCTGACTACCAGGCAACGGCGGAACCGGGCGCTCATCGTGGTGCACACCGGCGAGATGAAGGGCAAGTCCACCGCCGCGTTCGGGCTCGCGCTGCGGGCCTGGAACCAGGGCTGGCCGATCGTGGTGTACCAGTTCGTGAAGAGCGCCAAGTGGAAGACCGGGGAGGAGTCCGCGCTGCGCGCCCTGTCCCTGGTGCACGAGCAGACCGGCGAGGGCGCCCCGGTCACCTGGCACAAGATGGGCGAGGGCTGGTCGTGGATCGCCCGGCCCGGCACCGAGGACGACCACGCCGCCAACGCCAGGGAGGGCTGGGAGCAGGTCAAGCGGGACCTCGCCGCGCAGGCGTACGGCTTCTACGTGCTCGACGAGTTCACCTACCCGATCAAGTGGGGCTGGGTGGACGCCGGGGATGTGGCCGCCACGCTGACGGGCCGGCCCGGCTACCAGCACGTGGTCATCACCGGGCGCGACGCCGATCCCGCGCTGGTCGAGGCGGCCGACCTGGTGGTGCGGATGACCAAGATCAAGCACCCGATGGACGCGGGGCAGAAGGGCCAGAAGGGCATCGAGTGGTGAACGTCCCGCGCCTGGTGGTGGCCGCGCCCGCGTCCGGGCACGGCAAGACCACCGTGGCCACGGGGCTGATGGCGGCGCTGGCCGCCCGGGGGCTGGTCACCTCCGGGCACAAGGCGGGCCCGGACTACATCGACCCCGGCTACCATGCGCTGGCGACCGGCCGCCCGGCCCGGAACCTGGACCCGGTGCTCTGCGGCGCCGCCACGATCGCGCCGTTGTTCGCCCACGGCGCCGCGGGCGCGGACATCGCGGTCATCGAGGGGGTCATGGGCCTGTTCGACGGCCGGGGCGCCACGGCGGAGGGGTCCACCGCGCACGTCGCGCGGTTGCTCGACGCCCCGGTCGTGCTGGTCGTGGACGCCGCCGCGCAGGGCCGGTCGGTCGCCGCGCTGGTGTCCGGGTTCGCGTCGTTCGACCCAGCGGTGCGCCTGGCCGGGGTGATCCTGAACCGGACAGGCTCCGCGCGGCACGAGGAGATCCTGCGCGGCGCGCTCGCCGGGATCGGCATGCCGGTGCTCGGCGCGCTGCGCCGCGACGAGGGCATCGCCGCCCCGTCCCGGCACCTGGGCCTGGTCCCCGCCGCCGAGCGGGAGAGTGCCGCCCGCCACGCGGTCGCCCGGCTCGCGGCCCTGGTCACCGAGTCCGTGGACCTGGATGCCGTGATCGGCCTGGCGCGCCAGGCCGGCCCCTTGCCCGCCACGCCCTGGGACCCGGCAGCCGCGCTGGCCGGCTCATCCCCGGCTTCGGTGATCATGACTTCAGTGGGGCTAGAGCCCCATCAATCTCATGATCACGATCGGGGCGTGCGGGGAGGCGGCGGGGATGCGGGTGGCACCGGGCGGCCGGTGGTGGCGGTCGCGGGCGGGGCGGCGTTCACGTTCTGCTACACCGAGACGGTGGAGTTGCTGACCGCCGCCGGCGCCGACGTGGTGACCGTGGACCCGCTGCGGGACGAGGCGCTGCCGGCCGGGACCGGTGCCCTGGTCCTGGGCGGCGGGTTCCCCGAGGTGCACGCCGGCGACCTGTCCGGCAACGAGCCGCTGCGCGCGGACGTGGCCCGGCTGGCCGGTTCCGGCGCCCCCGTGGTGGCCGAGTGCGCCGGGCTGCTTTACCTGGCCAGGGAACTGGACGGGCTGCCCATGTGCGGGGTTATCGACGCGGCCGCCACGATGACCCCCATTCTCACCCTCGGCTACCGGGACGCGGTCGCGGCCGGCCCCTCGGTGCTCACGCCCGCCGGGACCGCCGTCCGTGGTCACGAGTTCCACCGCACCACCGTGGTCCCGGGCAGCCCGGCCGCCCCGGCATGGTCGTTCGGCGGCAGAGAAGAGGGCTTCGTGCGGGCCGGCGTGCACGCTTCCTACCTGCACCTGCACTGGGCCGGCTACCCGGGCCTGGCGCGTCGCGTCGTGGCGGCGGCAGCAGTGGCGGCGGCGGCATGAGCGCGCCGGCCCTCGTGGGCGTGGGCATGGGGCCTGGGGATCCGGAACTGGTCACCGTGAAGGCGGTGCGCGTGCTGCGCGAGGCCGACCTGGTGCTGGTCCCGGTCATGGCCACCGGCGAGCAGGGCCTTGGGCCACCGGGGGGTTCTAGGGGGGTCGCCCCCCCAGGCCAGCAGGGCCGGGCGGAGGCCACGGTGCGCGCGCATGTCAGCCACGACCGGATCACCAGGGTGGCGTTCGCGCTGACCGAGGGCGCGGGCATGGCCGAGCGGGAGGCCGCCTGGGACGGCGCCGCGGCCGCGGCGGTGGCCGCGTTCGACGGCGGCGCCTCGGTGGTCGCGTTCGCCACGATCGGCGACCCGAACGTCTACTCGACGTTCACCTTCCCGGCCTGACCGTGGCCGCGGTGCCGGGCATCACCGCGATGCAGGACCTGGCGGCGCGCAGCGGCACCGTGCTGTGCGAGGGCCGGGAGACGCTGGCGCTGCTGCCGCTGACCGCGGGGCTCGTGCCGTTCAAGGAGGCGCTCGCGCGCTTCGACACGGTCGTTGGCTACAAGTCCGGCAGCCACCTGCCGGAGGTGCTCGCCGCGGTCCGCGACGCGGGCCGCCTGGACGGCGCGGTGCACGGGGCCAGCCTCGGCCTGCCCGGCGAGGACATCAGGCCGGCGGCCGAGGTCACCGGGCCCGCGCCGTACCTGTCCACGCTGCTGGTGCCCGGGCGGCGTCACCACCGGGGAGGCAAGCTGTGACCGGCCAGGCACCGCAGGGCCGCTCCCCGCGGCCCGCCGGCTCCCCCCCGCCCGCCTCCGGCGCCAAGGTCTGGTTCGTCGGGGCCGGCCCGGGCGCCGCGGACCTGCTCACGCTGCGCGCCGCCGCGGTGATCGCCGCGGCGCTGGACTCCGCCGCGCTGCCCCTGGAGGACGTGCGCGCGCTCTACGAGCGGGCCCTGGCGGAGGATCTCGTGGTGGCCCGGATCCACTCCGGCGACCCGGCGCTGTGGGGCGCGGTGCAGGAGCAGCGGGAACTGTGCGACCGGCTCGGCCTGCCGCACGAGACGATTCCGGGGGTGAGCGCGTACGCCGCGGTGGCCGCCCTGGCCGGGCGGGAGCTGACCGTCCCCGAGCTTGCCCAGTCGGTGATCCTCACCAGGCTCGGCGGCGGCAAGACCCCGATGCCCGCCGGGGAGGAGATCGCCGGGTTCGCCAGGCACGGCACCACGATGGCGGTGTTCCTGTCCGCGGCACGGTCCGGGCAGCTCCAGGCGGAACTGCTGGACGGCGGCTACCCGGCGGACACGCCGGTGCTGGTGGCCTACCGGGCCACCTGGCCCGACGAGCTGCTGGTGGAGTGCACTGTGGGCACCCTGGCCGAGACGGTCCGGGCCCGCAAGCTGTGGAAGCACACGCTGTTCCTGGTCGGGCCCGCCCTGGCGGCCAGCGGCACCCGGTCGCACCTGTACCACCCCGGCCACTTCCACGGGCACCGCCGGGCGCAGCCGCAGGCCCGCCGGGAGCTGCGCACCGCCGACGCGGCTGTGCGGGGGCGGGCGCGAAGCGCGGGGGCGGGACAAGCAGAGCGCGAGGCGGAGCCATGACCGAGCCAGGCCGGCGGCCCGAGCCCGAGCTGACCGAGCCCGACCTGCCCCGCACCGCCAAGGTGCGGCCCAGGGCGCTGCGCACCGGCTGGACCACCGGCACCTGCGCGTCGGCCGCGGCGAAGGCGGCCGCCACCGCGCTGCGGGACCAGGCCGCGCAGCGGACCGTGGAGGTCGCCCTGCCCAGCGGCCGGCGGGTCAGCTTCGACGTCGAGTCCTGCGTGCACGACGCCGTCAAGGCGACCGCGGTCGTGGTCAAGGACGCGGGCGACGACCCGGACGTCACCCACGGCGCGCACCTGACCGCGACCGTGCGGTGGCGCACCGAGCCCGGCATCGTCCTGGAGGGCGGCGAGGGGGTCGGCGTGGTGACCAAGCCCGGCCTCGGCATCGAGGTCGGCGAGCCGGCCATCACCGCCACCCCGCGGGCGATGATCACCCAGGCCGTGGCGGAAGTTACCGGCCTGGCAAACCGTGGCGCCGTGGTACTCATCTCGGTGCCCGGCGGGGAGAAGATGGCACGCAAGACCACCAACGCGCGCCTGGGCATCCTCGGCGGCATCTCGATCCTCGGCACGACCGGGATCGTCCGGCCGTTCTCCACCGCGTCCTGGCGGGCCAGTGTGGAGCAGGCGGTGTCGGTGATGGCCGCGCAGGGCGAGCGGACGGTGGTGCTGTGCACCGGCGGGCGGACGGAGAAGGGAGCGATGGCGCTGCTGCCTGACCTGGCCGAGGTGTGCTTCGTCGAGGTGGGTGACTTCACCGGGGCGGCGCTGCGCCGCGCCCTGGACACGGGCCTGGACCGGGTGATCTTCGTCGGCATGGCCGGCAAGCTGGCCAAGCTCGCCGCCGGCGTGCTGATGACGCACTACACCCGGTCCAAGGTGGACCTCGGGCTGCTCGGCGACGTGACCCTTGCCGCGGGCGGCACGGCGGCCGTGGCGGCGGAGGTCTCGGCCGCGAACACCGGCCGGCACGCGTATGAGATCTGGCAGCGGGACGGCCTGCTGCGGCCCGCCGGGGACGAGTTGTGCCAGCGGGTCCGGTCGGTGCTGCTGCGGGCCGGGCGGGGCAAGCTGACCGCCGACGTGGCCATGGTGGACTTCAGCGGATCCCGCGTGGTCGCGGCGACCAGGCCGGAGTGGGTGACCGCGGCATGATCACGGTCATCGGCATGGACGGCTCGCCGCTCGGCGCGCGGGCCGAGGCGGCGCTGGCCGCGGCGACCCTCGTGGCCGGCGCCCGCAGGCACCTCACCGCGGCCCCGCACGGGGCGCGCACCGTGGTGCTCGGGGAACTGGCCCCCGCACTCGACGCGCTCGCCGCGCACGACGGCGACGCCGTGGTCCTCGCCTCCGGGGATCCCGGGTTCTTCGGGATCGCCCGCGCGCTGCGCGAGCGGGGCCTGAAGTTCACGGTGCTGCCCGCGGTGTCCTCGGTCGCGCTGGCGTTCGCCCGGGCCGGGCTGCCCTGGGACGATGCCATGGTGGTCAGCGCACACGGCCGCGACCTGCGCCGGGCGGTCAACGTGTGCCGGGCCTGCCGGAAGGTCGCGGTGCTCACCGGGCCGGGCGCGGGTCCCGCTCAGATCGGGGCGGCGCTGGACGGCTGGGAGCGCCGGTTGATCGTGGCAGAGCACCTAGGCTCCGGCGCCGAGCGGATCACCGAGTGCTCCCCCGCCGGCGCGGCTCAGCGCGCCTGGGCGGATCCGAACGTAGTGCTGGTCCTGGCCGGCTCTTCCGGGCCCTCCCCCGGGCCGGGGAAAGTGATGAATGCCGCGTTCATCACCGAAGATGCCGATGAACGTCACATTCATCGCGAACCGCGGGAGGCGGGGGCCGGAGGGCACGCGGGCGCCGGATGGCTGGCGGGCGGACACCGCGCCCCGGGCGGCTGGGCGCTGGGCGAGGAGGAGTTCGACAGCCGGGACGCGGTGCTCACCAAGGCCGAGGTCCGGGCGCTGGCGCTGGCCCGGATCGCCCCGGGCCCCGGGACGCTGGTGTGGGACGTGGGCGCGGGCAGCGGTTCCGTCGCGGTCGAATGTGCCAGGTTCGGCGCCGCGGTGATCGCGGTGGAGCGCGAGGCGGTGCGCTGCGCGCGGATCCGGGCCAACGCGAGCAGGCACGGCGTGGACGTGCGGGTCCTGCCGGGCGAGGCACCCGGCGCGCTTGAGCGGCTGCCGGACCCGGACGCGGTGTTCGTCGGCGGTGGCGGGCCCGCGGTGCTCGCGGCGGTGGCCGCCCGCCGCCCGGCCCGCATCGTGGTGGCACTGGCCGCGGTGGAACGGGCCGGGCCCGCGCACGCCGCCCTGGCCGCGGCCGGTTACGCCACCGGCGGCGCCCTGGTGCAGGCGGCAAGGTTCGCCCCGCTGCCGGGTGACGTGCACCGCCTCGCCGCCATCAACCCGGTGTTCCTGGTGTGGGCGGCTCACGGGACCACGGAACCCGGCGGCGCCGCGGCGCACGGCTTCCCCGGCCCGGGAGCGGCGCGATGATCGGGCTCATCGCCGTGACCATGGCCGGGCATGCCTCCGCCGCCCGGCTGGCGGAGGCCTGGCCCGGCGAGACCCGCAGCTACGACGGGCCGGCCAGGCAGGCGCTGCACCGGGCCTGGGCCGAGTGCGACGGGCTGGTGTGCTTCCTTGCCGTGGGCGCGACCACCCGGCTGGTCGCCCCGCTGCTGGACAGCAAGTGGTTCGACCCGGCCGTGGTCTGCGTGGACGAGCCCGGCCGGTACGCGGTGACGCTGGTCGGCGGGCACGCGGCCGGCGCCAACGCGCTGTGCACCAGGGTCGCCGACGTGCTCGGCGCGCAGGCGATCATCACCACGGCGACCGACGCCACCGGGCTGCCCGGGCTCGACACGCTGGGCTGGCCCGCCGAGGGCGCGATCGCCCGGGTCAGCCGCGCCCTGCTGGACGGTGAGCCGGTCGGCTTCGAGGCGGACGAGACCTGGCCGCTGCCGCCGTTCCCGGTCACCGCCGATGCCGCCGGCCAGTGCCGGATCGTGGTGACCGACCGGATCGTGCCCATCGACGTCAACACCGTGGTGCTCCGCCCGCCGTCGCTGGTGGCGGGCGTCGGGGCCAGCAGGGGCGTCGCCGCCGAGGAGGTCCTCGGGCTGCTCGACGAGGCGCTGGCCGTGGCCGGGCTGTCCAGGGACTCGGTGACCGCGCTGGCCACGGTCGACGCCAAGGCCGAGGAGGAAGGCATCGTGGCGGCGGCGCAGCAGGGCGGCTGGCCGCTGCACAGCTACCCGGCCGGCCAGCTTGCCGCCGTGCCGGTGCCGAACCCCGGGGACGCGGCGCTCGCCGCCGTCGGCACCCCCAGCGTGGCCGAGGCGGCGGCCCTGACCTACGGCGACGAGCTGGTGATGGCCAAGCGCAAGTCGGCCATGGCCACGGTGGCACTGGCCAGGATCCGCCCGCGCGGCCGGCTGGCCCTGGTGGGGCTCGGCCCCGGTGACCGGGACCTGGTCACCCCGCGGGCCATCGGGGAACTGCGGCGCGCCTCGGTGGTGGTCGGCCTGGACCGTTACCTGGACCAGATCCAAGACGTGCTGCGGCCCGGCACCCGGGTGCTCCGCAGCGGCCTCGGCGACGAGGAGCTGCGGGCCGCCAGCGCCGTGGCCGAGGCCCGCAAGGGGCACGCGGTCGCGCTGGTCGGCTCCGGTGACGCGGGCGTCTACGCGATGGCCAGCCCCGCGCTGGCGATCGCGGGCGCGGACATCGACGTGGCCGGCGTACCGGGGGTGACTGCCGGGCTCGCGGCCGCCGCGCTGCTCGGCGCCCCGCTCGGCCACGACCACGTGATCATCTCGCTGTCCGACCTGCACACGCCGTGGGGGATCATCGAGCGCCGGATCCAGGCGGCCGCGGCCGGGGATTTCGTGGTGGCCTTCTACAACCCGCGCAGCAAGGAGCGGGACTGGCAGCTCGGCGCGGCGCTGGAGATCCTGGCCGGCCACCGGGATCCCGGTACCCCGGTCGGCGTGGTGCACGACGCGTTCCGCCCCGGCCAGCGGGTGCTCGTCACCACCCTGGCCGAGATCAACCCGGCCGTCGCCGATATGACCAGCGTGGTCATCGTCGGGTCGGCCAGCACCCGGATCATCGCGGGCCGGATGGTCACCCCGAGGGGGTACCGATGGCAGTACTCGCCCCGACCCCACCACCCCGCCCAGGGCTAGCCCCGACCCCACCACCCCGCCCAGGGCTAGCCCCGACCCCGCCGCCCCGCCCGGGCACCGTGACGATCGGCGCCTGTCAGGGCTGCGGTGCGTGCCTGCTGACCTGTCCAGAACATGCGATACGGCCTGCCGGGGGCACCCTGGTCGTGCTGGCGCAACGTTGCTCGGGGTGCGGTGAGTGCATCGAGATCTGCCCGGCGGACGCGATCACCGAGACCGGCCCGGCTCCTGGCCAGACTGGCACCACGGTTCCGGCGGGGAGGACGGCACGATGGCCCGCGTAGTTCACCCGATAGAGAAGCGGTCGTATGAGATCCTGCGCGCGCGTGCGGACACCTCGGCGCTGCCGCCGTGGACCCGGGCCGTGGCGGAGCGGGTCGTCCACGCCAGCGCCGACCTCGGCTACCTCGACGACCTGGTCTGCGCCGAAGCGGACCTGGCCGCGGCCGCCCAGGCGCTGCGCGACGGCGCGGCGGTGGTGGCCGACTCGGCGATGACGGCCGCCGGGATCACCGCCCGCGAGGTGGTGTGCCGGATCGACGACCGGCGGGCCGCGGCGCTGACCAGGGTGCTCGGCATCACCCGCGCGGCGGCCGGGGTCCGGGTGGCCGGCGGCGAGGTCGGCCCCGGCGCGGTGTGGGTCATCGGCACGGCGCCCACGGCGCTGGACGATCTGCTCGCGCGCGGCCCGGCCCCGGCGCTGGTCATCGGCCTGCCGGTGGGCTTCGTGGGGGCCGTGGAAGCGAAACAGGCATTGCGGGACAGCGGGCTGCCCGCGGTGACGAACAAGAGCGAGAAGGGCGGCGCCGCGGTCGCCGCGGCCGCCCTCAACGCCCTGCTCTACGGCGACCCGCTCGAGGACAGTGCTAGCCCCGACCCCGCCGCCCCGCCCAAGGAGCCGCCAGCGTGACCACGCCACCCCTGCTCATCGTCGGCCACGGCACCCGCAGCGACGCGGGCGTGGCCGAGTTCACCCGGCTGGCCGGGCTGGTCCGCGACCGCGCGGCCGGCCGGGTGCCGGCCGTGGACGGCGGGTTCATCGAGCTGTCCAGGCCGTCCGTGGCGGACGCGGTCGCCCGGCTGGTTTCGCACGGGGCGGGCGGCCCGCGGCCGATCGTCGCGGTGCCGCTGGTGCTCACCGCCGCCGGGCACGGCAAGGGCGACATCCCGGCGGCGCTGGCCAGGGAACTGGTGCGGCACCCGGGCCTGTCCTACTCCTACGGGCGGCCGCTCGGCCCGCACCCGGTGCTCCAGGACGTGCTGGAAGCCAGGATCGACGCCGCGCTGGCCGGCGCGCCCCGGCGGGACGCGCACGTGGTGCTGGTCGGGCGCGGCTCCACCGACCCGGACGCCAACGCCGAGATCGCCAAGGTGGCGCGGCTGCTCTGGGAGGGCCGGGGTTATGCCGCGGTGGAGTTCTGCTTCATCTCCCTCGCCGAGCCTTCGGTGCCCGACGCGCTGGAGCGGGCCGTCCGGCTCGGCGCGCGGCGCATCGTGGTGGCGCCGTACTTCCTGTTCCCCGGGGTGCTGCCGGACCGGGTGGTGGCCCAGTCGCGGGAGTTCGCCGCCGGGCACTACGGGCCGGAGGTCACGGTCGCGGGCCTGATCGGGGCGTGCGCGGAGCTGACCGGGCTGGTGCTCGAGCGCTACGACGAGGCGCTGCGCGGCGACATCAGGATGAACTGCGACACCTGCGCCTACCGGGTGGCGCTGCCCGGTTTCGCGGACAAGGTGGGCCGGCCGCAGGTGCCACATTTCCATCCCGACGACGAGGCGGGGCACTGGCACGCCGCCCACGAGGTGCTGTCATGATCGACTCTGGCGCGGCCCTGCCCGGCGAGCCCACGCCCGGTGAGCCCATGCCCCAGCAGGACATCGACGCGTTCTACCGGCTCGCCGCCGCGCGCCGGGACATGCGCAACGGTTTCCTGCCCGATCCGGTGCCCGGCGAGGTGCTGACCCGGGTGCTGACCGCGGCGCACCAGGCGCCCAGCGTGGGACTGAGCCAGCCGTGGGACTTCCTCATCATCAGGGACCGGGCGGTGCGCGAGCGGGTCCGCGCCCTGGCGCGCCGCCAGCAGGACGTGTTCGCCGACTCGCTGCCCCGGTCCCGGGCGCAGCGGTTCGGTGACCTGAAGGTCGAGGCCATCCTGGACGCGCCGGTCAACATCGTGGTGACCTGCGACCCCACCCGGGGCGGCAGGCATGTCCTCGGCCGGCACGCCCAGCCGCAGGTCGCCGCGTACTCCAGCGTGTGCGCGGTGCAGAACCTGTGGCTCGCGGCCCGGGCCGAGGGGCTCGGCGCAGGCTGGGTCAGCTTCTTCGACGAACGGGAGCTGTCGGCCGCCCTGGGCCTGCCCGCGCACCTGGAGATCGTGGCCTACCTGTGCGTGGGGCACGTGACCGAGTTCCCGCCCGCGCCGGAGCTGGCGCTGTCCGGCTGGGCACGGCGCCGCCCGCTGGCCTGGGCGGTGCACGACGAGCGGTGGGGCCAGCACGGGCTGCCCGGCGGGACCCCGGTGAGCCTGCTTGCCGACACCCTGGCCGCCGTCGGCCCCGCGGACGCCGGGGCGATGGCCCAGGCCAGGGAGCGCCAGGAGCGGCTCACCAAGCCGAGCGGGTCCCTCGGCGTGCTGGAAGACCTCTCGGTACGGCTGGCCGGCATTGCCGGGGACTGCCCGCCCCCGGTGCCCGAGCCGGCGGCCGTCGCGGTGTTCGCCGCCGACCACGGCGTGCACGCCCAGGGGGTCACACCGTGGCCGCAGGAGGTCACCGTGCAGATGGTGGCGAACTTCCTGGCCGGCGGCGCGGTGGTGAACGCGATCGCCGCGCAGGCCGGGGCCGAGGTGTGCGTGGTGGACGTGGGGGTGGCGGCGGAGATTCCGCCCGCGCCCGGGCTGCTGCCGCGCAAGGTGCGGCCCGGCACCGCGGACATGACCGAGGGCCCGGCGATGAGCGCCGGCGAGGCACAGCGCGCGGTGGAGGCCGGCATCGAGACCGCCCGCGACCTGGTCGCGGCGGGCAACCGTTGCCTGGTCACCGGGGACATGGGGATCGCGAACACCACCGCGTCCGCGGCCCTGATCGCGGTGTTCACCGGCGCGGAGGCGCAAGAGGTCACCGGCCGGGGCACCGGCATCGACGACGAGACCTGGGAACGGAAGGTCAGCGTGATCCGCCGGGCGCTGGCCAGGCATCGGCCGGACCCGGCGGACCCGCTGGCCGTGCTGGCCGCGGTGGGCGGCCTGGAGCACGCCGCGCTGGCGGGCTTCATGCTGGGCGCGGCGGCGCTGCGGACCCCCGTGCTGCTCGACGGCGTGATCGCCTGCGCGGCGGCGCTGGCCGCCCGGGCGATGGCCCCGGACGTGGTGGACTGCCTGGTGGCCGGGCACATGTCCACCGAGCCTGGCGCCCGGCGGGCGCTGACCGCGCTCGGCCTGCGGCCGCTGCTCGACCTCGACATGCGGCTGGGCGAGGGTTCCGGTGCCGCGCTGGCGGTGCCCGTCGTTCAGGCCGCCGCCCGGGTGCTCCGGGATGTCGCGACGTTCGACAGCGCCGGCGTGTCCGGCGCCAAGGAATAAGGGGCCGGAGATGGCAACCCCGCCCGAGCCACGGCCTGCTTCGGGGCCCGCCTCCGGGCCGGGCCCGGCCGCCACCACCCCACCCACGCCAGCCTCGGCCAGCCCACCGGCCGCCGCAGCCACCCCGATTTACCCCCTCAGCCTGCGGCTGGAGGGGCGCCGGGCGCTGGTGGTCGGCGGCGGCTCGGTCGCGCTGCGCCGGGTGGCCGGGCTGCGCGAGGCCGGCGCCGAGGTCGTGGTGGTGGCCCCCCGGCTCACCCCGGCGCTGGCCGACCTGGCGGCCCGCGGGCTGATCACCGCGCACCAGCGCGGCTACCAGCCGGGCGACCTGGACGGCGCCTGGCTGGTCCTGGCCTGCACCGACCAGCCGGAGGTCAATGAGGCCGTGGCGGCGGACGCCGAGCGGCAGCGGGTGTGGTGCGCCCGGGCCGATGACGCGGCCGCCTCCGCCGCCTGGGTGCCCGCCGTGGGCCGGGCGGGCGCCGTGACCGTGGCGGTCAACGCGGGCCGCGACCCACGTCGTGCCGCGGAACTCCGTGATCGTTTCGTGGACACGGTTGCCGCCGCAGGCCGTTCTTCTGCCAAAGAACGGGAGCCGGCGGCCGGCGGGCCGCGGAAGGCCGGGCGGGTGTCGATCGTCGGTGGCGGGCCCGGGGACCCGGGCCTGATCACGGTGACCGGGCTGCACCGGCTGCGGGAAGCCGACGTGGTGGTGACCGACCGCCTCGCGCCGGTGGCGCTGCTTGAGCAACTGGCCCCGGGCGTGCACGTGGTGGACGCGGCCAAGGTGCCCGGCGGGCCGGCGATGCGGCAGGACCACATCAACCACGCGCTGGTCGAGCATGCCCGCGCGGGCCGTGCCGTGGTCCGGCTGAAGGGCGGCGACCCGTTCGTGTTCGGCCGCGGCCGCGAGGAGGTCGAGGCGTGCCTGACCGCGGGCATCCCGGTCGAGGTGATCCCCGGGGTGACCAGCGCCATCTCGGTTCCGGCCGCGGCCGGCATCCCGGTCACCCACCGGGGCGTGAGCCAGGGTTTCTGCGTGCTCGCCGGGCATGTCCGGCCGGGTGACTCGCGCAGCTCGGTGGATTGGGCGGCGCTGGCCCGCAGCGGGATGACCCTGGTCCTGCTGATGGCGGTCGACCACCTGGCCGAGATCGCGGACACGCTGATCTCCGCCGGGCTGGGCGGCGGCACCCCGGCCGCGGTCGTGTCCGACGGCTGGAGCCGGCAGCAGCGCGTGGTCACGGCCCCGCTGCGGGACCTGGCCGGCAACGTGCTCGCGGCCGGGGTCACCAACCCGGCGGTCGTGGTGATCGGTGACGTCGCCCAGCTCGCCGCCACTGATCTCCTGGCATCCTGCTCCCCGTCGT
>WNGN01000635.1_pt1 | contig 22031 bp, 19 predicted proteins | sample 5400561 | NCBI WGS metagenome assembly WNGN01 (sample SAMN13153379, study PRJNA577476) | soil metagenome | isolation source: 115 cm soil or saprolite under Garry oak tree replicate 2 | place: USA:California | collected 2016-06-15 | reverse complement strand
CAGCTGCTTGACGAGGTACTCGGCGTGCTGGCCGGCGAGCCTCGGAAAAATGGCGTTGCCCTCGGCGTTCTTGCCGTGACACGCGGCGCAGGCCTGGACCTTTGCCGCGGGAATGCCTTCATCGTAGATGGCCTTGCCCGTCTGCGCGAGCTTGGGATCCGCTGCTTTGCCTCGCGGAAGTTTCTGCTCTGAGTAAAAGGCGGAGAGCTTTCTGATCGCGTCGTCGCCGAGTTGCGAGGTCATTCCCCACATGTAGGCCTGCGCCATCGGATCGGCGCGCGTGCGGTCGCGGAACGCTTTGAGCTGGTTTTGCAGGTACTCGGCGCGCTGGCCGGCAATCTTCGGGAACCCGGGCGAGATGCTGTCGCCTCTCGGCCCGTGGCACGACGCGCAGACCTGGGCTGCAAGCTTGGCGGCGTCTGCCTCCTGCGCCTGCAGCGACGACGGGACCATGCACGAAATCGTCATGAGCGACAGCGGAACTATCAGGTTGGATTTCATGTTCGTTTGCCTTATCTTGAACCGCCTTCAAGTCTCTCAGAAATTGAGCCAGGCCAGCAGGTAAAGGGTATTGTTGTCGCTCGCGTTCCTGCCGCTGCCGTCGTAGTTCGAGCTCGCCCCGTTGAATTTCTGGTAGACGGTGTATTGCAGCGTGAGCTTCACGTTTTGCCAGGGCAGGTAGTTGAGTTCGGCAATCCAGCCGTTGCTGTTGGGGCTGCCGTTGGCGAAGCCGAAGCCTGGTGGTGGAGCTGGTGGAGTTGGTGGAGTTGTTCCTGCCGCTGGATACAAAGTTGCATCCGAACTGCCGGTCGTCGAGAAATAGCCCAGTGCCGCGCCGTAGGTGCGCCGGAGGTAGTAGCTTCCGCCCAGCCGGAAGGTCTTCAGGTCATTGTGCCCGTTGGCGGTAGCGGTCGCATCGAAGGTCTGGCGCTCCTTGATGTAGGTCGTCTGCACCGAATAGATGTCCTCGTCGCCGATGAATTGATACTGACTGTCCAGCGCGACGTCGTTGAATCTGTCGGTGGGAGGCCCGACGGCCTGCCCGCCGGGAGAGATCTTCATCATCATGCCGTAGGCGCCGACGGACCATGAATTCCTGTCCCATTGGCGTTCGTACGCGACTCGCCAATACGGCGCCCAGCGGGTGAGGACTCCGTCGGCATTGCTGCTGTCGAGCGGCCCCGCGCCGGCCGTGCCCGCGAAGCCCTGCGGCGAGGAGCGGTACAGGCCGAGCTCGGCATAGATCGAGTTCTTCCACCATACGTATCCGGTCAGGCCGGCGACGCCCCGTCCTGCAAGCACCCCGTCTATTTGCGTGACCGCGCCGGGCACGGGCGCGGCGTTTGTTCTCTGATCAAAAGGCGTTTGCCATGCTGGGGTGCTGTTCCAGACATCCTGCACGGTGGGGTTGTTGTTCATCGTGAGGCCCCAGGTCAGGCTGTCGGTGCCTCCCATGAGTTGTTTTGCGTAGCGTATTTCCGTGTTATCGAGGTGGAAGTTTCCCGACACGCTGTCGTAAGTGATCTGGATGAACGTCCCCACTCCCGGGGCGATTCTTCCGGCGTAGAAGAGGCTCGCCTGCTGCGGGAACAGCAGCTGTCCATCCTGCGCGTTGGCGCCGGGAAAGTTGGGATCCGGCAGCGCCTTCTGCGTTTGCGTATACGAGGTCTGGAACATCATCGATATCGGCGGCACCTGGTTGAGCAACAGCTCGTATTCCTTGGTGGAGGTGATCCCCTGCACCTGCGGTAGATTGTCGATCTGATAAGCATTCAGCTTGAACGATCGGCCGAATGGCGTGAGCTCCGGGAAAACAGTGTGACAACCCTGGCAGGCCACGCCCGTTTGCCGGGCATAAGAGGGCACGGCGTTCGCGCTGCCTGCAGTAAACAGTCCAATCAACAGGGCGACGAGCGCGCCCGCTGGCGTCCAGACCATCCGAAAACCCCTGTCCATAATGCCCCCTGTTTCAGCGTGACGGGACCACCCTAACAGCAGCAACAGGGGCGAATTTGATGCAGATCAAACCCGTCCCATATTGAAAGAGGGGCTTACAAATTCGCCGAAAACACCAGACTGATGGACTTGACTGGCGGAGAGTGAGGGATTCGAACCCCCGAAGCGCTTGCGCGCCTGCTGGTTTTCAAGACCAGTGCAATCAACCGCTCTGCCAACTCTCCGGGACGGAAAGGCTAAGTGCCTGTCGGCGCTTGAATTGTAGCATCCGACCCCCACGTTAGGAACCGTGGGCGCCGCGCCCGGCATCGCTATACTGCAGCGCGCGGTTGAAACTTGGCGGGCGTTGACCTACTCTAACCCTGCGTCAACGCAACACAGGAGGATGAATATGCAACCCGAACTCCAACCTATACGTACGGGCGGCCCGGCCCTGCCGCAGGACTACGCCCTGCAGCAGCACCGGGTGCTGCGCAACACCTACTGGCTGCTCGCGCTCTCGCTCATCCCGACGATCATCGGCGCCGCGATCGGCACGAATATCGATCTCGGATTCATGCGCGCGAGCCCCATGCTGTCGTTCTTCGCGATCCTCGCGATTTTCTACGGATGGATTTTCGCGATCGAGCGCAACCGCAACAGTTCTCTCGGAGTCGGGCTGCTGCTCGGGTTCACGCTCTTCATGGGCCTGCTGCTGGGACCGCTGTTCCAGCGCGTGCTCGGCTTCAGCAACGGCATCGAGCTGGTGATGCTTGCGGCCGGCGGCACCGCCACGGTGTTCTTCAGCATGGCCGGGATCGCCTCGACCACGAAGCGCGACCTGGGCGGGCTCGGGAATTTCCTCACGGTCGGCGCGATCGTGATCATGCTCGGGGTGATCGCCAACGTATTTTTCATGAGCCCGCTGGCGCACCTCGTGATCGTCGCGGCGTTCGTGCTGTTCTCGTCGCTCGTCATCCTGTGGCAGATCAACGCCATCGTGCGCGGCGGCGAAACGAACTATGTCTCCGCGACGCTGCAGCTCTACGTGGCGGCCTACAACCTGTTCTCGAGCCTGCTGCAACTCCTTGGGATATTTGGAGGCAATCGCGACTGAACGGGAACGAACTCAAAAAAGGGCGCCGCGGCGCCCTTTTTGTTTGAGCGATCAGCGCTCGAAGAGCGCAATCGACTCCACATGCGAGGTGTGCGGGAACATGTTGACCACCCCGGCAGCCGTCAGCCGGTAGCCCTGCACGTGTATCAGCACCGCGCTATCGCGTGCGAGCGTCGCGGGATCGCAGGAGACGTACACGATCCGGCGCGGCGGGCGCGGGGCGAACGACTTGACCAGTTCGATCGCGCCCTCGCGTGGCGGATCGAGGAGCGCCTTGTCGCAGGCGGGCAGGCGCGCGCAGGCTGCGGCGTCGGACAGGTTCGCCGTCTCGAAGCGGCAGGCGAGTTCGTTCGAGTCGGCGTTGTCGCGCGCGCGAGCGAGCAGCAGCGCGCTGCCTTCGACGCCCAGGACGTCCGCCCCGCAGCGCGCGATCGGCAAGGTGAAGTTGCCCACCCCGCAAAAAAAATCCGTGATCTTCTCGCCCGGCCGCGGATCGAGCAGCGACAACGCCCGCCGCACGAGCAGCCGGTTGACCGCGTGGTTCACTTGGATGAAATCCGTCGGCCCGAACGCGATGCGCACCCGGTACTCGGGCAATGCGTAGTACAGCGGCGGCGCATCGAGCGGCCAGAACGCACGTGCGGAATCCGGCCCCGCGGGCTGGAGCCAGAGCTGCACGCCGTGCTGCATGGCGAACCGCTTGAGCTGGTCTTCGTCATCGGCGCTGGGCAAGGTCAAAATCCGCAGCACCAGGGCGATCGCCTCCTCACCCACCGCGACCTCGATCTGGGGCACCCGCCCCTGCATCGACAGCGAGTCGACGAGCGCGCGCAGCGGCCGGATAAGCCCCGACACGCGGGGCGTCAACACCTCGCAGCTCGTCATATCGGTAACGAAGCTGGATTTGCGCTCGCGAAATCCCACGAGCGAGCCGCCTTTCTTCGGCACCCAGCGCACTGACATGCGGGCGCGGTGGCGGTATCCCCAAGGAAGACCATGGATCGCCCGCATCATGGTCTCGGGGCGCACGCGCCCGATGTGCCAGAGCGCGTCCTCGAGCACCCGCTGCTTCGCCGCCACCTGGGTGCGCACCTCGATGTGCTGCATCGAGCAGCCGCCGCAAGTGCCGAAGAACGCGCAGTGTGGCGAGGTCCGTGCCGACCCTTCCTTCCCGATGCTCACGATTCGCGCGGCTTCCCAGGCGGACTTCTTGCGGTAGGACGAGTATTCGACGATCTCGCCGGGCGCGGCGCCATCGACGAACACCGTCTTTCCCTCGAAGCGGGCGACGCCGCGACCTTCCCGGTCAAGGGATTCGATCTCGGCGATGGGCATGACGGATTACGGGATCAGCGCCACCGGCGGACGAATTCCTGCCAGTGCGCCTCTTTCGACTTGCCGAGCGTGCTGCGGACCAACTCGAGCTCGCGCCGGTAAAGCGCCTCGTCGTAGGCGCCGCGCAGGAGCTGGAAGCGCAGGAACACGAGGTAGGTGTTGGCGGCGTCCGTCTCGCAATAATTCCGGATGGCGTCGACCCCTCCGGATTGAAACGCCTCCCAGACCTTGGATCCGTCCATTCCGAGTTTGCCCGGAAATCCCAGGAGCCGGGCTAGCTCGTCCAGTTGCACGTAATTCCGCCCCTGGTAGAGAGCAAGCAATTCCATGAGGTCGAGGTGACGCTGATGATAGCGGCTGATGTAGTTGTTGAATTTGAAATCCCGATCGTCCTCGCCCATGTCCCAGTAGCGCGGCGCCGACACGCCGTGTACAAGACCGCGGTAGTGAAGCACCGGTAGATCGAATCCGCCGCCGTTCCAGGACACGAGCTGCGGGGTGTATTTCTCGATTCCGTCGAAAAAGCGCCGGACCAGTTCCGCTTCGGCGTCGGCCGCCGAGCCCAGCGACCAGCAGCGGAAGGAGTCCGCTTCCCGCAGCGCGCAGGCGATCGCCACCACGCGATGCAGATGCAGCGGCAGGAAATCCTGCCCGGTCTGGGCGCGCCGCTGCTGGAGGGCGAATTGGGCGACATCGCGGTCGCTGTGGCCGGAATCCAGCCCGTGGAGCAGGCGCAGGCCGGCGACATCCGGCACCGTCTCGATATCGAACGCGAGAATCGGCGTCATTCGCTTGCGCGGTAAACGCCTTCAGTCTGGAAAGACGCCCGTGGAGAGGTAGCGGTCGCCGCGGTCGCAGACGATCGATACGATGGTTGCGTTCTCGATTTCGCGCGAAACCCTCAGCGCGACGGCGAGCGCGCCGCCGGAGGAAATTCCCGCGAAGATCCCCTCTTCGCGCGCCATGCGGCGGGCCATCTCTTCGGCGTCGGCCTGGCTCACGTACTCCAGCCGGTCGACGCGCGGCCGCTCGTAGATCTTCGGCAGGTAGGCCTCGGCCCATTTGCGGATGCCGGGAATCTGCGATCCTTCCTCGGGCTGGCAGCCGACGATCTGGATCTTCGGGTTCTTCTCCTTGAAGAACCGCGAACAGCCCATGATGGTGCCGGTCGTGCCCATGCTGCTGATGAAATGCGTGATCGTCCCCTTGGTGTCGCGCCAGATCTCCGGTCCCGTGCCCTCGTAGTGCGAGAGCGGATTGTCCGGATTGGCGAACTGATCGAGGATCCGTCCCTTGCCTTCGCGCTCCATTTTCTCGGCAAGGTCGCGGGCCGTTTCCATGCCGCCCGATTTCGGCGTCAGGATGATCTCCGCGCCGAAGGCGCGCATGGTCTGGCGCCGCTCCAGCGAAAGGTGCTCCGGCATGACCAGGATCATGCGGTAGCCGCGAATCGCTGCCGCCATGGCGAGGGCGATGCCGGTGTTGCCGCTGGTCGGCTCGATCAGCACGTCCCCCGGCCTGATCGTGCCGCGCTTCTCGGCGCGCACGATCATCGACATCGCAGGCCTGTCCTTCACCGATCCAGCCGGGTTGTTGCCCTCGAGCTTGCACAGCACAATGTTCGAAGTCTTGCCCGGCAGGCGCTGCAACCGCACCAGAGGCGTATCGCCCACCGTGTCTTCAATGGTCTCGTAAGTCAAGGCGGGATTGCGGTCCATGCTCCTATGATATCCCATGCGGCGCGGCGGTTCACCCGCCGTGGAGCGGTGCTACCGCGGTGCGGCCGGTTTCGCGTCGCCGAGCAGGTGCAGGCAGTAGCGCTCGACGCCCTCTTCGACCGAGAGGAACGGCGCCGCGTAGCCCACGCGGCGCAGGGCCCCGATGTCGGCCTGGGTGAAGTGCTGGTACTTGCCCTTCAATGATTCCGGAAACGGCGCGTACTCGATGAGGCCCTGCCTGCGCATCTCGTCGAGGCTGAGCGGCTTCTCGCCCGCGGCGCGCCGGCAGGCGTTGATGGTTGCCACGGCGACCTCGTTGAAGCTCTGCGCGCACCCCGTGCCCACGTTGAAGATGCCCGACAGCTCCGGGTGATCGAGGAAGTGCAGGTTGACCTTGACGACATCCTCGACCGAGACGAAGTCGCGTCGCTGCTCGCCGTCGGCATAGCCGCCCGAGCCGACGAACGGGCGCACCCGTTTCTCGGCACGGTACTGATTGAAGAAGTGCCAGGCCACCGAAGCCATGCGCTCCTTGTGCCACTCGTTCGGTCCGTACGCGTTGAAGTAGCGGAAGCCGGCGATCTGGGCGCCCGCTTCGCCGAGACGGCGCCGCACCGCCTGATCGAACAGGAACTTCGAATATCCGTAGACGTTGAGCGGCGCCTCGAAGCGGCGCTCCTCGCGGAAGGTCGTGCCCGCCCCGTAGACCGCCCCCGAGGACGCATAGATCAGCGGTATCTCGTCCTCGACGCAGAAATCGAGCAGCGCCATCGAATAGCGGTAGTTGTTCTCCATCATGAAGCGGCCGTCGGTCTCGGTGGTGTCGGAACACGCTCCCTGATGGAACACCGCGTCGACCGTCCCGGCGAATTCGCCGCGGGCGACGCGCCCGAGAAAATCGTCCTTGTCGAAAAAATCGGCGATTTCGCAGACCGCAAGGTTGCGGAACTTGTCGCCGCGCTTGAGATCGTCCACGGCGAGAATCTGCGTTTCGCCGCGCGCGTTCAGCGCGCGGACCAGGTTCGAGCCTATGAAGCCCGCGGCGCCGGTGACCACGCAATACATGTCGTTCGCGTCTCCTTCAGCCCTGTCCCAGCGCCGCGAGCAGCTCTTCCGGACGGACGACGGCGGTGCCGAGCTTGCCGACCACGATCCCGGCGGCCTGATTGGCGAGCGCGACCGCGTCGTGCAGCGGCAGGCCGGCGCCGATCATCACGCCGAGCGTCGCGATCACGGTGTCGCCGGCGCCGCTCACGTCGAACACCTCGCGGGCGCGGGCGGGCTCATGCCGCCTCCCGCCCTGCTCGTACAGCGTCATGCCCTCTTCGCTGCGGGTGACGAGCAGCGCCTGCAGGCCAAGCTGCTCGCGCAAACCTTGCGCCTTCGCGGCGAGCTCGTCTTCATTCTTCCAGCGCCCGACGACTTCGCGCAGCTCGGTCCGGTTGGGCGTCACGATGGTAGCGCCGCGGTAGCGCGAAAAGTCGTCGCCCTTCGGATCCACCAGCACCGCCTTGCCCTGGGCGCGAGCGAGCTCGATCATCTGGGCGATGTGCGTGAGTCCGCCCTTGCCGTAGTCGGAAAGGATGATCACGTTCCGGTCCGCGATCATGCGGCGGTAGTCGGCAAGCTTGTCGAGCAGCACTTCGCGGCTGGGCGGAGTCTCGAAATCGATGCGCAGCAGTTGCTGCTGCCGGCCGACCACGCGGAGTTTGACCGTCGTGGCGATGGAGCCGTCGCGGTGCAGACTCGCCGCGATGCCGGCATCCTCGATGAGCTGCCTGAGCGTCCCGCCCGGCTCGTCCTCGCCGACAACGGACAGAAGGGCGACATCGGAACCGAGCGCCGCGGCGTTTCGCGCCACGTTCGCCGCGCCCCCGGGACGCTCCTCCGTGCGTTCCACCTTGACGATGGGCACCGGCGCTTCAGGGGAAATGCGGCTCACCTCTCCGAACCAGTAGCGGTCGAGCATCACGTCGCCGACCACCAGGATGCGCGCCTTGTTCAGCTCGGAGAAAATCAGTCTTTCCGATTTCACTTTTGCATCCTTCGGGCAGCCCGTCCGATCGGATAGTACTCCAGCCCGCAACGCGCGAGCTCGTCGGGATCGTAGAGATTGCGCCCGTCGAAGATCGCCGGCGTCTTCAGCCGCGCGCGGATCGCCTTGAAGTCGGGACTGCGAAATTCCTTCCACTCGGTGACGATGGCGAGCGCGTCGGCGCCGTCGAGCGCGGCGAGCGGCGAATCCGCGTAGCCGATGCCTTTGAGGCCCTCGAAGACGCGCCGCGCGGCCGGCATCGCCACCGGATCGTACGCGGCGACCGTCGCGCCTTTGGAGAGCAACTCCTCGATCAGGACGCGGCTCGAGGCTTCCCGCATGTCGTCGGTGTTGGGCTTGAAGGCGAGCCCCCAGACCGCGATGCGCCGGCCGGCCAGCTTGCCGCCGAAACGCGCGAGGATCCTGGCCGCGAGCAACTGCTTCTGCGCATCGTTCACCTGCTCCACGGCCTGCAAGATGGGCAGGGTGCTTCCCGCCTCGGCCGCGGTGCGGATCAGGGCCTTCACGTCCTTCGGAAAACAGGAGCCGCCGTAGCCCGCGCCGGCGTAAAGAAAGTGATAGCCGATGCGCGGATCGGCGCCGATTCCTTTGCGCACCTCCTCGACGTCGGCGCCGAGCCGCTCGGCGAGGTTGGCAAGCTCGTTCATGAAGGAGATGCGCGTCGCGAGCATGGCGTTGGCGGCGTACTTGGTGAGCTCGGCCGAGCGCACATCGGTCACGATCAGCCGCTCGTGGCTGCGCTGGAACGGGGCGTACAGGGCGCGCATGATCTGGGTCGCGCGCGCGTCGTCCGAGCCGATCACCACCCGGTCCGGGCGCATGAAGTCCTCGACCGCCGCGCCTTCCTTGAGGAACTCCGGGTTCGAAACGACCGCGAAGGGAGGACTGATTCCGCGCCGTCTCAGCTCCGCCGCGACGGTATCGCGGACTTTGTCTGCGGTGCCGACCGGGACGGTCGATTTGTTCACCACGACGCGGTACTCGGTCATGTGCCGGCCGATATTCGCGGCAGCCGCGAGCACGTGCTCGAGGTCGGCCGAGCCGTCCTCCTCGGGTGGAGTACCCACGGCGATGAACTGCAGCACGCCGAAGCCGACCGAGCGCGCGACATCGGTGGTGAACTGCAGCCGCTCCGCGGCGCGGTTGCCTCTGACTATCTCGAGCAGCCCCGGCTCATGGATGGGGAGCACGCCGTCGTTGAGCGCGGCGATCTTGGCTTCGTCCAGATCCAGGCACAGCACGTCGTTGCCGACCTCCGCGAGGCAGGCCCCCGTGACCAGACCGACGTACCCGGTGCCGATAATCGTTATTTTCACGGCGTGAGCTCGAACTCTTCGCTGCGCTTCGGCGGGTAGGTCTCCCAGCCGCCGCACGCCGGGCAATGCCAGTGGAACTGCCGCGCCTGGAAGCCGCAGCTCCCGCAGCGGTAGCGCGCGAGGCGCCGCGTGTGGCTGTGGACGAGGTTCTTCACCAGCTCCAGATCGTGGCGCCGCTCCGCCGGCGCCGCGAGGATCTGCGCTTCGAGCAGCTTGTCCAGGCCGAGCAGCGTCTGGTTGCGCCGCAGTTCGTCCTTGACCAGCTTGTAGGCGGCGTCGGCGCCCTCCACGTCGAGGGTGGACTGGAACGCGACATCGAGCAAGTCGAGCGACGGAAAGCTGGCCAGGTAGCCGCGCAGCAGCGTCAGGCCCTCTCCGGCGCGCCCGAGCGCCCGGTAGCTCTCGAGCAGGCGTTGCGCAACGAGCGCGAGATAGGCCGGACTTTGCTGTTCGATTTGCTTCCAGGCGTCGATGGCGCCGGCCCGATCCCCCGCAGCCGCGGCGAGATCGCCCAAGATCATGTTGGCGCGGACGCACTTGCGGTGGGCGGCAAGCGCCGAATCCAGATGACGCCTCGCCTCTTCCGGTCGCGAATGCGTGGTCTGCGAAATCGCGAGCTCGCAGTAGTAATGTGCGATCTCCTTTTGCGAGGATTGTCCGGAATCCTTTTCCAGCTCGTGCGCAATGCCGATTGCCTTCAGCCAGTCCTTCTCCTGCTGATAGATCTCGAGCAGAAATTTGAGCGACTCGGCGCGGTGCGAAGAGCCCTTGAGCTTGAGAAACACTTCTTCGGCGCGATCGAGCAACCCGGCCTTGAGGTAGTCCTGCCCCAGCTCGACCATGGCGTGCATCCGCTGCTCCGGCCCGAGGTCGGAGCGCTCGAGCAGATTGCGGTGCATGCGGATGGCGCGCTCGGTCTCGCCGCGCCGGCGGAACAGGCTCCCCAGCGCGAAGTGCAGCTCGACCGTCTCGGGATCGACCTTCACCACCTCGATGAACGCCTCGATCGCCTTGTCCGGCTGCTCGTTGAGCAGAAAATTGAGGCCCGTGAAATAGGAGCGCGGAAGCCGCCGCGATTCCGACAGCAACTGCTTGATGTCGATGCGCGCCGCGAGCCAACCCAGCCCGAAGAAGAGCGCAAATCCGAACAGCCACCAGAGCTCGAAATCCATGAACTCATTCCGGCGGCGGTGGCGTCCAGTCAACCGGACTTTTCGGGCGCAGGCCGCGCTTGAGACCGATGATCTCGAGCCGCTGACGCAGCAGGCGCGCGAGGCACGCGAGAACGCCGAGCGCGGTGCCGAGCGCGAAAAACGCAAGCAAAACGAGAATCAGCGGCATTTGCCACGTTTCGCCGAGAAACAGGTGCAGCGTTACGGGGTCCGTGTTCTTGAGCGCGAAAAGGAGCAGCGCCAGAAAAATGAGCCCCCGCAGCAGCCACGACAGATAGGTGACGATTTTCATGCATCGCCCGGGCCTAAAGCGAAAACGGCGGCACCTCGTCGATGCCGCCGTCCGTGAGCCGCCGGCCGGGTCTCCTTATTTCCGGTCGACCCGTTCGCGCAGCTCCTTGCCCGCCTTGAAGTGCGGCACGAATTTCTCCGGCACGTGGACTCTCTCGCCCGATTTCGGGTTGCGGCCGACGCGCGCCGGACGGTGATTGAGCCCGAAACTGCCGAAGCCGCGGATCTCGATGCGCTGGCCCTTGACCAGGCTCTGCGTCATCGCGTCGAGGATCATCTTGACCGCGAATTCGGCATCCTTGGCGACGAGCTGCGCGTAGCGCGCCGCCAGTTTGGCAATCAGTTCGGACTTGGTCATGCCTGACCTCGATTAGGTGTTCTTGTTTTCCAGTTTCGCCTTCAGCAGCGCGCCCAGGCTGGTGCTGCCGGTGCTGGCGGCGTTCTCGCTCTGGAGCTTCGCCATGGCCTCGTTCTCCTCGGAGAGGTCCTTGGCCTTGATCGAAAGATTGACGGTCCGGTTCTTGCGGTCGATATTGATGACCATCGCCGTGACGCTGTCGCCCTCTTTGAGGTGATTGCGGGCGTCCTCGACGCGGTCGCGCGAAATCTCGGAGGCGCGCAGGTAACCTTCCACCTCGCCCGTCAGCACGATCGCCGCGCCCTTGGCGTCCACCGACTTGACGGTGCCCGAAACGAGCTTGCCCTTCTCGTGGCCGGCGATGAAATTGTTGAACGGATCGCCCTCGAGCTGCTTGATGCCGAGCGAAATACGCTCGCGCTCGACGTCGATCGACAGCACCTGCGCCTCGATTTCATCACCCTTCTTGAAATTGCGCACAGCCTCTTCGCCGGGCAGGGTCCAGGACAGGTCCGAAAGATGCACCAGCCCGTCGATGCCGCCCGGCAGGCCGATGAAGATGCCGAAGTCGGTGATCGACTTGATCGGGCCGCGGACTTTGTCCCCCTTCTTGAAGTTCATCGAGAACTCTTCCCACGGGTTCGGCAGGCACTGCTTCATCCCGAGGGAGATGCGGCGGCGTTCCTCGTCGATCTCGAGGATCATGACCTCCACCTCGTCGCCGAGCGCGACCACCTTGGACGGATGCACGTTCTTGTTGGTCCAGTCCATCTCGGACACGTGCACGAGGCCCTCGATGCCCTGCTCGACTTCGACGAAGGCGCCGTAGTCCGTGAGGTTCGTGACCTTGCCGAAAAGGCGCGTTCCCGCGGGATAGCGGCGCGACAAGCCCACCCACGGGTCCTCGCCGAGCTGCTTCAGCCCGAGCGAAACGCGGTTCTTCTCGGTGTCGAACTTGAGCACCTTCGCCGTGACCTCGTCGCCGACGGCGAGCACCTCCGAGGGATGCTTCACGCGCCGCCAGGCAAGGTCGGTGATGTGCAGCAGGCCGTCGATGCCGCCGAGATCCACGAACGCGCCGTAGTCGGTGATGTTCTTGACGACGCCCTTGACGGTGGCGCCTTCCTGCAGGTTCGCGAGCAGCGCCTCGCGCTCCGCGCCCTGGGAAGCTTCGAGCACGGCGCGGCGCGACACGACCACGTTGTTTCTCTTGCGGTCGAGCTTGATGACCTTGAACTCCATCTCCTTGCCCTCGTAGGGCGCGGTGTCCTTGACCGGACGGATGTCCACCAGCGACCCGGGGAGGAAAGCGCGGATGCCGTTGGTCATGACCGTGAGCCCGCCCTTCACCTTGCCCGCGATGATGCCCTTCACGAGCGCTCCGCTCTCCAGGGATTTCTCCAGGTCGAGCCACGCGGCGAGGCGCTTCGCCTTGTCGCGCGACAGGCGCGTCTCGCCGTAGCCGTCTTCGAGGGCCTCGATGGCGACGCTGACGAAATCGCCGGGCTTGACCTCGACTTCGCCCTTGTCGTTCTTGAACTCCTCGATGGCGATGAAGGATTCGGATTTCAGCCCGGCGTTGACGACGACGAAATTCATGTCGACGCGGACGACTTCCGCGGTGATCACTTCGCCGTTGCGCATCTCCTTGCGCGTGAGGCTTTCTTCGAACAGGGCGGCAAAATTCTCCTGGGGAGCCACTGCGGGGGTTGCATTCGGCATAGAAAGGAAACTACCTGCACATGCCCGTCCTGGGACGGGGTTCGTTGATTCACAACAAAAAGCCAAGCCCCTGTCGGGCTGGGCTTCGTGTCACCCGTTCGCCCCGTGGTACCAGCCCACGATATGGGCGGTCGCCTGCGCGGCGCTCATCGATGTGGTATCGAGCAGCCGCGCCCCGGGGCTTTGCTTGAGAGGCGCCACGCTGCGCAACGCATCGCGTGCGTCGCGCTCGCGCAAATCCTGCAGAAGGCCGGGAAGTGTAGCAGCGATTCCTTTTTCTTTCAACTGTTTATAGCGCCGTTCCGCCCGGGACTCGGGGCTCGCGGTGAGGAACACTTTGAGGCGCGCGTCGGGAAACACGACCGAGCCCATGTCGCGCCCTTCGGCCACCAGCCCCGGGGGTTTGCGAAAGGATCGCTGCCTCTCCAGCAAGGCCCGGCGCACCGCGGGCAGCGCGGCAGCCCTGGAGGCCGCCGCCGAGCATGCCTCGGAGCGAATCGCGTCCGTCACCCGCTCATCGTCGAGCAGGATGTCCCCGCCTTCGAAGCGAACCGGGAGCCGGACCGCGAGGGCAGCGACCTTCTCCTCGTCGCCGGCGTCGATGCCTTCGCGCATCGCGGCAAGCGCCACGAGGCGATACAGAGCGCCGCTGTCGAGATAATTGAAACCCAGCGCCTTTGCGACTTCCTGCGCGACGGTGCCTTTTCCCGACGCCGACGGGCCGTCGATCGCGATGACCGGAACGGACTCGGTAGTCATACCGACCGGATGCGCAGCCCGGCCGCGCGCGCCAGCTCGACAAAACCGGGGAACGAGGTGGCGACATTGGCGCAGTCCTCGACCTCGATCGGCTCGCTCGCCCGCAGCGCCGCCATGGCGAAGGACATCGCGATGCGGTGGTCGCCCCGCGAGGCGATCTTTCCGCCGGCGTATTTTCCGCCGCGGATGCGGATGCCGTCGGCGGTGGGCGCGGCCGCCACCCCGAGCGCGGCGAGCCCGTCCGCCATCGCCTGAATGCGGTCCGATTCCTTCACGCGCAGTTCCGCCGCGCCCGCGAGGGTGGTTTCGCCCTCGGCGTTGGCCGCGGCGATGAAGAGCGCCGGGAACTCGTCGATCGCGGGCGGCACCAGCCGACCGGGAATGGCGACGCCGATGAGCCTTGCGTGGCGTACCCGAAGATCGGCGAGCGGCTCGCCGCCCGCGCTGCGCTCGTTCAGCACGGCGATGTCGGCGCCCATCAGCCTCAGGATGTCCACCGCGCCCGCGCGCGTCGGATTCATCCCGACACCGGTCAGCGTCACATCCGAACCGGGCGCGATGCTCGCCCCCACCATGAAGAACGCCGCGGATGAGATGTCCGCCGGAACCGCGAGGGCGGTCGCCTTGAGCGGACCCGGCGAGACGCGCACGGAGTCGCCGTCGCGGTGCACCGGATGGGCGAAAGCGGCGAGCATCCGCTCGGTGTGATCGCGCGTCGGCGCGGGCTCGGTGACGCGCGTCTCGCCTTCGGCGTAGAGCCCGGCGAGCAGGAGCGAGGACTTCACCTGCGCGCTCGCCACGGGGGTCGCGTAGTCGATTCCCTTGAGGCGTGGATTGCCGCGGATCCTGAGCGGCGGCTTGCCGCCCTCGGCCGTCTCGATCCGGGCCCCCATCCGTCCGAGCGGCTCGGCGATGCGCCGCATCGGCCGGCGCCGCAGGCTCTCGTCGCCGCTCAGCTCGCTGTCGAAAGCCTGACCGGCGAGCAGCCCGGCGGTGAGCCGCATCGAAGTGCCCGAGTTGCCGCAGTCGAGCACTTTGCCGGCCGCCCTCAGTCCGCGCAGGCCTACGCCGTGCACGGTCACGTTTCCACGGTGCGGGCCCTCGCTGCGCACGCCGAGCGCGCGGAAGATGTTCAGGGTCGCAAGCGCGTCCTCGCCCTCGAGAAAGCCGCTCACCCGGGTTTCGCCCTCGGCGATCGCGCCCAGCATGATCGAGCGGTGCGAGATCGACTTGTCGCCCGGCACGCGCAGGCTCCCCGCGAGCGCGCCGCCCGGCTCGACCACGTAATTCATCGCTCCTCGTCTTTCAGCCAGCGTTCGCGCGCGGCACGGGCCCCCGAGAACAGCTTCTCGAGCGCTTGGGCGTCGCCGCGCTCCAGGATGACGCGAATTTCCTCCAGCTCGCCGCGGTAACGGCCGAGCTCGGCGAGCAGCGCCCTGCGGTTGGCGAGGCAGATGTCGCGCCACATCTCCGGATGGCTCGAGGCGATGCGCGTGAAATCGCGGAACCCGCCCGCCGCGAAGGAAAAAAGCTGTTCCGCGTTATGCTGGCGGGCGACCTGATCGACCAGCGCGTAGGCCAGCACGTGCGGCAGGTGGCTCACGGCGGCCAGCACCGCATCGTGCACTTCGGGCTTCAGCTCGGACACGCTCGCGCCGCACCGCTCCCAGGAGGCGCGCGCAAGGGCGACCGCGCGCGGCTCGTTTTCCTCGAGCGGGGTGAGCACCACCCTGCGATTCCGGTAGAGCTCGGCGAAAGCGGCCTCGGCGCCGCTCTTCTCGGTACCCGCGATCGGATGCCCCGGCACGAAGCGCGCAAGCGACGTTTTGAGCTCGCGCCGGGCCAGCTCGACCACGTCCTGCTTGGTGCTTCCGGCGTCGGTCACGACGGTCCTGGCGCCGAGCCGCGGCGCGATCGAGCGCATGATCGAGCGCATCTGCCCGACCGGCGCGGCCAGAAGCACGAGATCCGCGTCCCCGAGCGTGGTCGCGTCGAGCGCACCCGCCGCGTCGATGATCCCGAGCTCCATCGCGCGGCGGATATTGCTCGCGCCGCGGCCGACGCCGATCACGCGGCCGACCGCACCCGCCCCCTTCAGCGCGAGCGCGAACGAGCCGCCGATGAGGCCGACGCCGACGACGACGAGCTTTTCGATGCGCGCCATCAGCCGTCGAGCGCCGCTCTCAGCGCTTTGAGGAATTTTTCGTTTTCTTTCGGCGTGCCGACCGTGACCCGCAGGTGGTCGGGCATGCCGTAACCGGCCACCGGCCTGACGATCACGCCCTGGCGCAAGAGCTTCCCGTACACCGCGCCGGCCAGGGACTCCCCGTTCCTGCGCGGCAGGCAAAAGCTCACGAAATTGGCGCAAGACGGGATGTACTCGAGCCCGAGCGCCTTGAAGCTGCGTTCGAGCCGCGCCATGCCGGCGCGGTTCATCCTGGTGCTCTTCGCGACGAATTTCCTGTCGTCGAGCGCGGCGGTCGCGGCGGCGAGCGCGAGGCTGTTGACGTTGAACGGCTGGCGCACGCGGTTGAGCAGATCCGCGACTTGCGGATGCATGAGCCCGAAGCCCACCCTCAGGCCCGCCAGGCCGTAGACCTTGGAGAAGGTTCGTGTGAGGACGAAATTCGGGAACGTCTTCAGCCAGGCCACGCTGTCGTAGCGGCATTCGGGCGGCAGATATTCCGTATAGGCCTCGTCGACCACGACCGCGACGTCGCGCGGTGCCCGCGAGATGAAGTCCTCCAGCTCCTTGCCGGGGACGAATGTGCCGGTCGGATTGTTCGGGTTGGCAATGAAGACGACGCGCACCTCCGGCGTGATCGCGGCGAGCATCGCGGGAAGGTCGTGACCGTAGTTCTTCGCCGGCACCACGATGCCCCTCGCGCCGCGCGCCTGGGTCGCGAGCGGATAGACCGCGAAGGCGTGCTGCGAGTACACCGCGGCGCGGCCGGGGGCGAGAAAGGCTCCCGCAACGAGCTCCAGCAAATCGTTCGAGCCGTTGCCGACGACGATGCACTCCTCGGGCACCTTGTAGCGCCTCGCAAGCGCCGCCTTGAGCTGGAAGGCATTGCCATCGGGGTAACGCGCGCCATCCGCGAGTGCCTTCTTGACCGCGGCTTTCGCCTTCGGCGAGATGCCGAGCGGGTTCTCGTTCGAGGCGAGCTTGATGATTTTCCGTTCGTCCAGCCCCATCTCGCGCGCGAGCTCGGAGATGGGCTTCCCCGGCTGGTAGGGCGCGATGCCGCGGATGTACGACGGAGACCGCTCGCATAAATCCATGGAGCGGTCCTACAGAACGGCAGCCGGATAGCTGCCGAAGATCTTCACGAACGGCGCCTTGTCGCGCAGCTCACCAAGGGCCTTAGCGACGTTTGCGTCCTGCTGATGTCCCTGGATATCCACGTAGAAGTAGTACTCCCATTGCCCGGTGCGCGCCGGACGCGATTCCAGCCGAGTCATGCTCACGCCATGCGCAGCGAACGGCGCGATGAGGTCGTGGAGGGAACCGGGCTTGTTGTGTGCCGTCATGACGAGCGAAGTACGGTCTTTGCCGGAAGGACCGGCATCGTGGGACCCAAGCACGAGAAACCGCGTTCGATTCTTCGGATCGTCCTCGATCGAGCGCGCGAGCACCTTGAGGCCGTAGCGCGCGGCGGCGATCTCGGGCCCGATGGCCGCTGCGCCGCGCTGCTTCGCCGCCACGCGCGCGCCTTCGGCGTTGCTCGCGACAGGCACGCGCTCCGCGCCCGGCAGATGCTGGGAGAGCCACCCATAGCACTGCGCGAGCGATTGCGGATGCGAATAGACCCTGCGTATCGTTTTCATCGACGCGCGCTTCGCCATGAGGTTCTGCTGCACGCGCAGCACCACTTCGGCGCAGATCTTGAGCGGCGTCGCGAGCAGCAGGTCGAGCGTGCGGCCGATCGCGCCGTCGGTGGAGTTCTCCACCGGCACGACCGCATACTGCGCGGCCCCTGTTTCGGCGGCGCGGAACACCTCGTCGATCGAGGCGCAGGGCAGTGCCTCGATGTTCGTTCCGAACTGCTTGGCTAGCGCCAATTCGCTGAACGTCCCCTGCGGCCCGAGGTAGGCGACCGCGAGCGGCTGCTCGAGCGCGCGGCAGGCGGAAATGATCTCGGTGAAAAGCCGGGCGAGAGCGTCGTTCGCGAGCGGTCCGCGATTGGCGAGCGCGATGCGGCGCAGCACGTCGGCCTCGCGCTCGGGGCGGTACGTGCCGCCGTCCGCCTTCAGCCTGCCGATGGCGGCGGCGTGCGCGGCGCGCTCGTTGAGGAGCGCCGCGATCTTCTCGTCGAGCGCGTCGATCGCGGCGCGGCGCCGGGTGATGTCGTCGGCCATGGCGGTCAGGACAAGGGCAGGTAGCGGACCGCGAGCACGCCCCTGATGCGCGCGAGGCCGTCGATCAGGCCCCTGTTCACCGGGCTGTCCACGTCGACGAGCGTGTAGGCCATTTCGCCCCTGGAGCGGTTCATCATGTTGTGGATGTTGAGCCCGGCCTTGGCCATGCTGCCCGAGATCTGGCCGACCATGTTCGGCACGTTGGCGTTGGCGATCGCGACGCGGTAGGGCGACTCGCGCCCCATCAACACGTCGGGAAAGTTGACGGCGTTCTGGACGTTGCCGTGCTCGAGGTAGTCGCGCACCTCGTCGACCACCATGACGGCGCTGTTGTCCTCCGCCTCGCGGGTCGAGGCGCCGAGGTGCGGCAGCGCGATCACGCAGGGATTTTCGCAGAGCGCCTGCGCCGGGAAGTCGGTCACGTAGTATTTCAGCTTCTTCGACGCAAGCGCCCCCGCGACCGCCTTGGCGTCGACGATCTCCTCGCGCGAGAAGTTGAGCAGGATCGAGCCTGGGTGCATCAGCTCCAGGTTTTTCGCGTTGATCAGATGCCGCGTCACGGCAAGCAGCGGAACGTGCAGCGTGACGAACTGGCTCGCCTTGAGGATCTCCTCGATCGAATGCGCCTTCTTCACCTGCGAGGGCAGGCTCCACGCGGCTTCGACCGTGATCTCGGGGTCGTAGCCGAGGACGTCCATCCCGAGCTTGATCGCGGCGTCGGCGACCAGGCTGCCGATCTTGCCGAGGCCGATCACCCCCAGCGTCTGCCGGGGCAGCTCGATTCCGGCGAATTGCCTCTTCTCCGCCTCGACGCGCTTCGCGAGCGTGTCGTCGTCGCAGTTGAGCGAGCCCACGAAGCGGACCGCCGGAACCAGATTGCGGGCGGCCATCAGCATCCCGGCGAGCACCAGCTCCTTCACCGCGTTGGCGTTCGCCCCGGGCGCGTTGAAAACGGGCACGCCGCGCTCGCTCATCGCCTTCACCGGGATGTTGTTCGTGCCCGCGCCGGCGCGGCCGATCGCGCGCACGCTGTCGGGAATCTCCATCGAGTTCATATCGTGCGAGCGCACCAGGATCGCGTCGGGGTGCGCGGCGTTCTTGGCGACGTTGTAGCTCTTCGCGGGAAAACGCTTCAGCCCCACCTGCGAGATCGGATTGAGCACCAGGATTTCGAATTTTTTTGCGGCCATGCGCGAATCATAACCCAGGTCTTCAAGAAGATTCCCGATCTCTCGAGGCTAGGTCCACCAGTATTTCGCCAGCGAAACAACGACCGCTGCGGCGGCGCAGAGAGCGGCCACCATCGTCCATCGCGCAGCGGACTGCGCGCCGGCAGCCGCCGCTCTTGCCGCGCCGGCGGAATCCTCTGCAGCCTTCAGAGCCCGCTCGGCACGTTCGCGTTCTGCGGACTCTCCTTCCCGGAGGCGGTGGTGGTGCTGTTCCAGCAGCCATTCCCAAGCGAATCCCTTGCCGGTTCCGAAATGTCCGGATTCGAGCTTGGCTTGCACTACGAGCTCACCGAGCTTCTCGCACTCGCGGCGAACGTCTTCGCGGCTGTCCGTGGTCAAGGCGGGAGTCCTGCGCTTCAGGTGACTTTCAAGTCGCGTATTCGCGAATCATAAAACACGCCGCAGCGCGATATCGTGCAGCGCGCGAAGATCCAGGCGGAGTAGGCGCGGGCCGTTGCTCAAGCGCATCGATCACGTCGCGATCGGCGTCGCGGACGTGACCGCAGCTCCGCCCCCTGGCATCCTTTCGAAGCGGCTCGCCGAAGGCGAGCGTTGAGGGTGATCTGCGCTAGTTCCTGGCAAGAAACTCCTTGGCCCGCGCCAGTTCCGGGCGAACGCCGTCGGATTTCGCGGTAAGTGTCACGAGGTCGGAGTAGTAGCCCTTCGCCTTGGCCATATTCCCGGACCCTTCAGCAGAGCGCGCCGCGCCGAGCAGTCCGCGGTATCGGTTCGGTTCGGTTTTTTGCGACGCTTCGAATTCCTTCAGCGCCAGCGCCGGCTGATTGAGTTCCAGCAGCATGTCGCCCAGCAGCTCACGCGCGGGAACGACGTGGCCGGGAGTCACCGGGTGTTTCTCGCTCGCATCCTCCATGTCGGCACCTTCGCGCATCAGCCTCAGCGCTTCCTGCTTGTTTCCCTCGGCGAACGCGGCCCATGCCGAAGCGACCTTGATCTGGATGTCCGCCTGCTGCGGCCAGTAGGGTATCTTCGCCTTGATCATGTCCTCGCGCAGCGACTGGAGCTTGTCGATCGCCTTGCGTACGGTGGGCCCGTCGCCGCTGCGCGCGGCGCCGAGGGCGCGCGCATACACCATCACGGCTGCGGCCTGCGGAAATTTCTCCCACGGAAACTCTCGTTCGGTCGGTTGCGGCGACACGTTGGCCGCATCCGCCCAGCGCCCTCGTTCCAGTGCATACCGCGAAGGAATCGCCGCGAGCGCGTAGGCGGTAACGAAATGCTCCGGCCTTACTTTCGTAATGGCGTTGATCTGGTCGCGCACGCGTTTCGCGTCGCCGTCGCGGGCTTCCTGCAGATACGCGTATTCCAGATAGTCCAAGGCGTGCAGGCTGTCGAAATGGCTTTGCGCCGCCGCCACGGACCGCAGATTCGTCTCGATCGACTCGTCCCACAATCCACGCCGGGTGAAAATGTGCCCCGGCATGTGCAGGGCGTGCGACGCCGACGGCGCAATGCTGGCGTAACGCCGCGCCGCAGGCAGGCCCTGCTCGGCGATCGGCGGATAGTCGTAGCTGTGGATCAGGTAGTGCGCCACGCCGGGGTGGTCCGGCTGCGCGGCGAATACCTTTCCCAGGATTGCCGCAGCTTTCAACTGGTTCGCGTAAGTCTTGTCGGTGGGCAGTGCAGTCACATCGAGCGCCAGCGCGTAGAACACGGACGCCTCGGAGTCTTCGGGATAGCGCTGCGCGAGTTGCTCCATCGCCTTCACGTAGGCAACTGCGCGAGTGCGGTGCTCCACCTTGTCCCAGTCACTGTAGAACGCCTCGACCGCGCCGATGTAGTCGCGCTCGCGCTGGGTCTTTGCTTGCGCCGCCTTTGCCTTCTCGACCGCCGCCAAACCGCCGGCCAACGCCGCCGGCGCTGGCGGCCAGGTGAAGGGATTTCCCCACGTCAGCATCGCGGTGCCCCAGTGCGCCATCGCGCAGCCCGGGTCGGCCTGGGCGATCTCGCCGAATGCCTTCAGGCCCTCGCTGAACCAGAAGGAGTGCAGCAGCGCGACGGCGCGTTCGAACTGCGGCTGAACCGCCGGGCTGCACGAGGTCGGGAAACGCACGGTACCGAGCTTTTCGACGCCGTCGTGATCGGCGAGAACCGCAGCAGACGGAAGAAAAAAGATTGCAATGGCTGTAGCGACAAGACACTCATGCAAACGATGCAGCTTCATGGAAGCCCCCTGATCATTGGTTCGACATCCGCGCCGTTCAGCGGTCTTTTCCGCGGAACTTCCGCTAGAGTACCAACGACGCAGCCTGGGTGCTAGTGTCAAAAGCAACTTTGCTGCAGTGCCCAGACCGGAGCGGCAAGCCTCGTCCCTATCCGGCTAGAGTGCAGGGGCGCTCGCCGCATGCCATAGCCGAGGTGCTATCCTCTGCGCCGGCTCCACGGGAGGAGGCCGGCCATTCTCACCCGCATCGATCACGTCGCGATCGGCGTCGCGGACCTCCGCGCCGGAATCGACACGTACACGCGCATCGGGTTCAACGTCGACGAGCGCGGCGTCGCCCGGACCGACGGCGATCATCTCGCGTTCGTGCTCGGGGGCGGCGGTCTGCAGTCGATCGCCCTCGCCAGCGACGACCTCGCCGCGGACTCGGCGGCGGTGCGCGCGCGCGGCAGCGTCGACTGGGTCAGGCTCGTCGGCAAGAG
>WNGN01001509.1_pt1 | contig 22058 bp, 20 predicted proteins | sample 5400561 | NCBI WGS metagenome assembly WNGN01 (sample SAMN13153379, study PRJNA577476) | soil metagenome | isolation source: 115 cm soil or saprolite under Garry oak tree replicate 2 | place: USA:California | collected 2016-06-15 | reverse complement strand
AGAGGCGGCCGCCGTAGGGTCATGGCTAGCAAGCATTGTTCTGGTAGCCAAGTACGGGCGAAAACATTTCTTCCTGCTACGCCACGCCCCTCTCGACTATGGACCCAAGCCCCGCTAGGCAAACCGGACGGATTCTGAGATGCAAGCGTTGAGCCCAGTGGGCATTGAGCCTAGGGAGTATCAAAGGTCCATTGCCAATTCTGCCCTCGCAGCCAACACGCTAGTGGTTCTGCCGACTGGCCTGGGCAAAACGATGGTAGCTCTCCTCGTCGCAACAGACCGGCTTGCCAAATATCCCGAAAGTAAGGCGCTCATTCTCGCCCCGACAAGACCTCTTGTCCTCCAGCATGCTGGATTCTTCGACAAACACTATCCCGACAGAGATGCAAAGTCAGTGTCTCTGACCGGTGAGACACCGCCGGCTACGCGAGCCTCAGACTTCGACGACGCTCGGCTCATCTTTGCAACCCCCGAAGTAATCAGGAATGATATTTCAGCTGGCCGGTATGACCTCCGTGACGTGTCGCTCGTCGTATTTGATGAGGCTCACAGATGCGTCCGCGACTATGCTTACACAGACGTCGCCCAAGCTTACAGATCGCAAGCGGCACAGCCGCTCATACTCGGGCTTACCGCGTCCCCTAGTGCCAAGAAGACGCGCGTTGAAGAGATATGTGAGAAACTGGCCATAGCCAATGTAGAGACTCGTACGGAGAAGGACTCTGATGTCGCGGACTACGTGAAAGACGTCGAAGTCAACTGGTTGCGCTTGCCTCTTCCTGAAGACTATAAGCAGGCGACAAAGGTCTTGCACGCAGCACTCGACGTGAGAGTGAACAAACTTCGATCAATGCACCAACTACCTGCGAATGTCAGAGTCGGCAAACGAATGCTTCTGGAACTTGGAGAGAAGCTCCATAATAGCCTCAGGAGAGGAGGCGCGGGTGCGCTTTATGGTGCAGTTCAGCTGCAGTCGCAGGCCATGTCTCTCATGCATGCAATTGATCTGCTGGAGACTCAGGGAGCATACAGCGCTACCAGATTCCTCTCGAGGCTTGAAAGAGCCCGAACAAAATCAGCGCGCGGACTGTCTCGCGACCCACAAATAATTGAGGCACAGAAGCTCTCTGCGTCCCTTGAGAAGACTCCGCACCCGAAAGAATCCAAGCTTCGAGAACTCGTCTCAGACGATTTGAAGTCAAATCCCGGGGCCAAGATTATCGTCTTTACCCAGTTTCGAGACACGGTCGAGACCATCGCCGAGAATCTGAACAGGATCGAAAGGGTCCAAGCCGTTCGATTTGTCGGCCAGGCCCACAGGAGTGAGGAAGATCTCGGATTGACTCAGGGCGAACAGATGCAGATTCTTGAGGATTTCAGAGATGGCAAGTACAACGTGCTCGTGACGACGAGCATCGGAGAAGAGGGACTACACGTACCCGACGTGGATCACGTGATCTTTTACGAGGCCGTTCCCTCGGAAATCCGGATGATACAACGCCGAGGAAGAACCGGCCGCACCAGGCCAGGAAAGACGACCGTCCTCATGACTGAGGGCACGGTGGACGAAGCGTACTACTGGACGAGCAGACGTAAAGAAGAGCAGATGCATCGATACTTAGCAACTGTGAAGAATAGAGGCGTGCGGAAAACTAGGAAGAAAGCCACGTTACTGGACTACCTGGACCCGGCTCCTACAGACAGGTCGCTCCAGTAGAACTCTAGTTTGCGAGCTGAGCCACAACCCTGAAAACTTTCGAACTTCTCTCCAAGCAACCATGATAGGGTTCGCAGAGAGTTTTCTCGCGTGGTTGGGCTCAACTCTAATCCCGGCTTTAGTTGGTCTGACAATCATCACTTGGGCGGCCAGGAGAATTCAGGCAGTTTATGTCGCAGCCTTCGCATTCGGCATTCTGTTCTGGTTTTTCGTCGACACAATAAGAGATTCAGCAGTGCTCGATGTCAACAGCGGATTCAGCGGAGGTATGGCACAAGTCGCTATAGTCGTGCTCTTCATAATTGGGGTAATGCTATTTTTTTGGGTGGATCGCAAACACAACATATTCTCTCCGGAATCAGCCGTGGCAAAATACGGCATGACCATTCCTCTACTCGTGGCCGTCGCCGTAGGAATCCATGGTCTGGGCGAAGGAGCAGCTTATGGTTATACCGCATACGTCACGTCGAGCACATCCCTTCTCGAGGCATTCGGGGGGACGCTCGTAGGCGTAGCATACGTGCTGCATAAGGGTCTAGAGCCCATGATGGTAGGCGCATGCTATTCGATATACACGAACTGGAAGGCCAGGCGAGGAACCCGATGGATAGAGGATGTCTTCTTCTTAGGCTTGATTTTTGCCACTCCCTCAATTATCGGCGTTCCAGTAGGCTACTTCATCATGGGGCCAGCTACGGGCTACTTGACCAATCTCAATACGACCTACTTCTTTGCACTGGGGACCGGTAGCGCAATCTACGCTGTCTTCCGACTTGCAGGGCCAATGTTCGTCAAGGGTGGCGTTGTTACAGGCAGGGAACCGCTCATGATCGCTGTGTCTTGGATACTTGGAATAATGGCAATATATGTAGCCGCCCTCTTTCACTCTTGACAGCATCGATCTGATGGAGACAAGCTTGGACTCGGCGCAACTTCGCCAGCGCATCGTTCAATACTATGGAAGCGCTGCTATCTTCGGTGATATGACCTGACAGAAAAGTTCGCGGCAAAGATCGATGAGCAGGGTCATTCGAATGCAGAAACCTCAAAGCATTGGCGGCTAGAACACAGAAGACTTCTGCTGGCGACGATGACTGCCGTGATCGCGGTGACGGGGTTTTTCGTTGCTGCCTACGCATCTCACATCTTCGCAGTAAAAGCGGACTGCTGGGTCCGCCCCGGGAACGCGCCCAACACTGCTATCTTTACCATCGTGATGGCAGACGAAGGCTTGAACGTGGGGTACAACGGTAGCAAAGCGCATGGTGCTTCCGCCTCGAACCCTTGGCCGATCATGAACGTCACTCTCGGCCAGAACGTCATCATACACATCATAAACAATGACACGCAAGCGCATGGTTTCCAAGTAACCCACTACTTCGACCAAGGACTAGGAGGATTAGCCCCAGGCAAATGCTACGACCTTAGGTTCACGGCCAACGAACTTGGAAGCTTCATTGTTAGATGCGACATCTCTTGCACTATTCATTTCCCGTATATGCAGTACGGCCAGCTTGATGTCAGTCCTTGATGGTTCTAAATGCTCGTTTCTCTTGGGCTTCCTGCTCGTTTCGCCACCTTTCCAAAAGTGGGTCTGCGGATTGAAACACGCCTAGAACGCGAAAACAGCCCCGAATCAGAACAATCGACCATCAGACCCCCCCCTCCCCGGGGGCCCTCTGAGAATGAGATACCATCATCACTTCCTTAGCAGTGTGACCGACATCAGAGAATCGTTTCGCTTCAACATCTACGAACAGTTTCTCACATCAGCGAACGCCCCTGTTACTCCGGGTCTCCTAACATAGTGACGACACACGCTTCAGAAGCAGAGCAGCCAATCTCTTCGAGAGCCGGGACCAGCATGCACGCTAGACGATGGAACCGGAAAGGGATCGACACCATCCTCGCTAGCCTCCTACTCGTCGTCATAGTCGTCGTCATGTCCGTCATCGTCTACTCCTGGTCCGCAGGAGTATTCGGATCCATCCTACCAGCCTCCTCCAACGGGAAAGAGATTCTCGTTCTGGAAAACCAGGGATACTACGGGGCCACCAATGTGACCCTCTACCTCCGGAATACCGGTACAGCCGTGACCACCCTGGTCAGCTATTATGTTCAAGACCTAAATGGTAACCAGTGTGCCAAAACGAGCGGCTGGTCCGTTGGACCCTATTCACCAACCCAACTGGCCCAAGTCCACCTCAGCATACAGTCCCCGCCCACAACAAACTGCAGCTGGACAGGCACACCCTTCACGTTCCAATCAGGGAACGTCTACACAGTCACACTAGTCACCTCCCACAACAACCAGTTCTCATACACAATCCAACGGTAGACACCAGAAGTCAGACACATCACAATTCTCCGAAAACGCTCGACATGATCAGGATGCGCTGATCTCCTGACTAATCATCTCAAAGTCCCACACACCATTGCCCTTGGTCGAGGACTGTCCAAGATGGTCCAGGTAGCCCTTCTCGCCAAGCTTGTTGACAAGGAACGCGGCGAACGCCGGCGACCCCGTCGCGCCCGGAGAGTTGTAGTTGACGATGTGGTAGGATAAGGGAGCCTCAAACTCGATCGCTTCCTTCATGAAGTTCCCCTTCCGATCTATCACCTGAGCCCTCACTCCAGCTATTCCCGGCTTGACAAGATAATCCACTTTCAGTTCAGGAATGAACTCCTGGGCCCGCTTAGCCATCTGACCCTTCGAGATAGATGACAGCCACTCCTCCCCGGCGAGTTCTAGAAAGTCTCGGTTGTAGAGTAGAGCCAGCTTGTTCGCCACCGGCTGCTCTAGGACCTTTCTTATCGCCTGTCCAGGGCTTGTGAAGAATCCCTTGTAGGTGTAGGGTCCCGCCACTGGCACAGCATTCGGTCCTATCTCTCTCCGACCATCAGCCCTCACGATCCAGTGAGGATCCAAGAATGGAAGCTCAGGATGCTGAGCAACAGTGTAGATGTTCCTCGACGCAAGAAACGCCCATTCTTTTCCCACCTCCCAGTACTCGCCTCTGAAGTTGAGATCGCAATACTCCAATCCGACTCCAAGCATGTGGGCGATCCGGAGTGAGCTTCCTCCCGCGCAGTTGATCAAGAACCGGGTCCGGACCAGCTCCCCACCGTTCTTGGGAAGAACCTCAATAAAATCACCGGTCTTTCGGATGGCGGCGACGTCGAAGCTGGTGAGAAACTTGACACCTTCCTCTTCAGCGTCTGCCCGGAGCGATCTAGTGAAAGCGCGGTAATCCACTGCCGTGTCTGTCTTTGACCAGATGGCTCCATAGCCGCGGACGTGCGGCTCAAGCTTTCGAAGATACTCGGGCGAGAGAACCTCCAGCTCATCCTCGCCCATACCGTTCTCGATTCCCCAGTGGTGGTACTTTTCAACGCGTTTCACATCCTCCGGCCGAGTGGCGACTTCGAGTGTGGTGACAGGAACAAATGGGAGACGTCGGGCTTTCGCATAGGACTTCCACATCCCATAGGCTGTCTGAGAAGACCTCGCGAACACGCGCCGTTTCACAGGGTCCAGGTAAAAGGGACGATGAACAACACCAGTGTTGCGGCGAGACGTGTGAACCGCCACATCCCCCTCCTTCTCGAGGACGGCTATCCGTCCCCTGTACTGGTTCCCTATCCAGTAGGAGACCGACGTCCCGAGAATCCCGCCGCCGATAATCGCAACGTCCCACGGCTCCACCGTATCCATCCCGACAAACGTCCCTGTCCAGTATCCTATATTCAGATTACGACCAAACCATCAACGACAACCACGAGAGTTTCAGAAACGCACCAAAAACCATCGAGTTTAGCCCAAAAACGACACGGCTCGGCCGCCTCTAGACTTACGATGCACTACGCCAATCAAACAGAAAGTTCCGATAACGTCCCAGTCCTCTTCAAAACGTCGAAGCCGGACGAAAAACTACGTTTCCCGTCCAGAAATAAGCATGCTTTATCCGCCCCCCCGGGGTCTGAAGAAATCCCGCGGCACCGAAATCCGTCTAGACGGGCCAGGGAACCCCGATCTCGCCGCCCACCTTCTTCATCGATTCCACGACTGGGGCTGTGAGCGGAATCCCTTCCCGCCGGTATTTCTCCATCCTTGCAAAGCTCTTCTCACCGTGCACATAGATCCTGTTCTGACCCTGCGCCTTAGGCGAGTCCTTCAGCTCACGCGCCAGACGATCCATGTCCGTCTTGAACTCGTCCAAGGGACGAAACGCAGCGGGATCAATCGCCATGAAAAAATGCCCCACATTCGGCTTCGCCTTGTCAACATCCACACCAAGACCCGTCGCAGAGCCGCTCAAGACCCCGCAGAGCACATCCACCATCAAAGCCAGCCCGTAGCCCTTATGCCCCGAATGCTCCTCCCCCTCGCCGCCCAGCGGCAGGATCCCACCACCAAGCCGTCTCGACAATGCGTCGAGAACCATGTGAGGATCAGAAGTTCCCCTCCCCGTCGTATCAACAGCCCAGCCCGGGGGCATAGTCTTCTTCAGACGATCATAAACCTCCAATTTTCCCCGAGGCACCACGGAGGTTGCCATGTCCAAGACGAACGGTTGCTCCTTCGAGGCGGGCGCAGTGAGACTGATAGGATTGGTCCCCAGAATCGCGGTCCTGCCAAAAGTAGGCACAACGAGCGGTGCAGCGTTGGTCATGCTGACCCCTATCAGATCGTGCTTCAGCGCCATCAGACTGTAGTAGCCGGCAATGCCGTAATGGTGGGAATTACCGACTGAGACGATCCCGACCGCGGTCTCTTTGGCCTTTCTTATCGCAAGCTCCATTCCTTTACGTCCAACGACCTGGCCCAGGCTCGCGCCTCCGTCGATAATCGCCGTCGCCTTGGTCTCCTTGACTATCCTGCTCTGGTCCGTGGGCTTTGTCCAGCCGTTCTTCAGGTCCATGTAGTATCTGGGAAGCCTAGCGACCCCGTGCGAATCGACACCCCGCAGATCAGCCATTACAAGTACGTCAGTCGTTGTCTGGGCGTCCTTCTCCGGGACCCCCACCTTCGTCCAGACGTTGTTGCAGAAATCCTTGAGCTTCCTCTCCGGAATCGTGATCTGACTAACCGCCGACTGCGCCAAAAACCCGACACCTCAGTTGACGGTTATCACTATGGAGGAATTCTTTAACATTGTCGCGAGTTATGGTAATAGATAGTTGTGTACGCGAGAACGGTAACTACCGCCCCACCCTCGGCGAAAACAAACGTTCTTTCCCTATTCTCCTACCAGCGGTATAAGCGAGAATGTCGAACGACTCTCTCATCCTCGAGCCCGGTGAGACTATTCTATGGACAGGGAAACCGGTCTATCGTTCATGGCCATTCCCCCTGTTGATATTAGATCTGGCTGTATTGATTGTCGTCATACCCTACCTTGAACAGATGAGGCTTCCTTCAATTCCTTCTGAGGCTCAAAGTGGGATCGTTCTTGCCTTCGGCCTTCTGATCCTGGTCTGGAGCTATACCTATTCGAAATACGCGGGCGTATCCTACTACATAACCGACCGAAGAGTAATCAGAAAACAGGAACTCCGTATCTTCCGAAGGACGCAAGAAATTTCGCTTCGCTCTCTTGTGAGGATCCGAGCGAAACGGTGGTTCAAATCGGGCACAATAGTCTTCCAATCCCAAGATACCTCAATACTGGCGTTCGCCAATCTCAGAGAGGACCCTCACGAGTTGCAACAAACCGCGGAGAAGGCAATGTCGACCGACCGACAGGACTCCTGGTAAGAACTTCACGTAGGCACCTTCAAGCTTCAATTATCGGCTCTTGGTGGGGATCTGATTCTCTAACTAAGTTGGAATAGCCTTTAACCTTCGGTGAGTAAGTTAGTGAACTCTTTACCTGTTCCGTGCTTGTATTTTCGCGCGCTTAATTTCTCGGGGAGGTTGCCAACTTGATTATTATTAAGAGGGGTTAGGTTTAGCCTTCATAGCGCTTTTGTGAGGAAAGGAAGCTTCGAAGCGCCTGCGGAGTTCCGGCGAAGGCTCTTCGACGTGAGTTGCGATCCACCAGATATTTCCGGCCGGATCCTTCACGGCACCATATCGTTCTCCTGTCTGCATATCAACAGGCTCGAATACTGAAATCCCACCGGCTTGGATTGCTTGCTGGTACACCGCATCACAATCCTTGACGTAGAGATAGATTGATCTTTGCATGGGTCCGAACTGACCTATCGGTGAACCCATCATAACAGACGAGTCCCTATCCTGACCTCGGCATGCATGACGGTTCCATCAGGTCGCGTCGCGCGTAAAATCTGCTCACCACCGAAGGCCCTCTTGAGAAAATCAATCAACTTATCAGGATTCTGTGGAAAGAGGTAGGGCGTAATCGACCGAAGCCCTCGCGGATTCTCAAGCGCCCTGAGCGAGGTTGCTGTCACGCTATTCGGGTGAAGTCATGTCGAATATCTGTTTTGCCATTCAAAGGCGATCCTTTAAGATTGGTACTGTTTCTCGAGTACACCAAGGTGTAGACGGACGGAAACTTACAAGACGATTCTGACCAAGCTTGACGTCCGACAGTTTGAGCCGAAGAAAGTTCCAGCAGATGTGAAACTGAAGATTCTGGAGGCGGCGAGGGCGAGTGGAACCGGCATAAACAAACAGCACTGGAGATTCATCCTAGTCCAAGACAGGGAGACGATCAAGAAGCTTGCGGAGGACAGCACATCCGGCGGCTGGGTCGCGGGCGCTAACTTCGCAGTCATAGTACTCGCAGACCCCCAGCTCGGATTCCACCTCATAGATTCAGGCCGGGCAGTCCAAGACATGCAGTTGGCCGCGTGGGACCAAGGGGTCATATCCGGACTCTACACAGGATTCAAGGAGGATCGAATGAGGAGAGACTTTGCCATTCCTAACGAGCTGAAGCCAACGGTCGTCGTAGGATTCGGGTATCCGACAGTGAAGATACTGGGGAAGAAGAACCGAAGGCCGTTGTCCGAGTTGGCTTTTGTCGACAAGTATGGAAACAAGTTCGACTCGAAGAAATTGAACTGAGACGCAGCGAGTTGGCTCGCAGCCGCGGCAAGACTCGACCCTCAACCAAGAGCCTGACGGTTCGCCGGGCCAGTCTAAGAGATCTTGACGTCTTGGTTCACCAACGCAGAGCTATGTGGATCGACCTAGGCGTGAGAGACCACTCTCGCCACGAACGGGCCGACAAGATATATCGACGATGGGCTGACACTCGACTTCGAAATCATCAGCTGATCGCATGGCTGGTCCAGAGCCGGGATGGGAGGGTCGCTGGAGGAGGATGTCTGTGGCTTCAACCCATCCAACCGAACCCTAAACGAGCCGACATGTTACAACCATATCTTCTTTCAATGTATACTGAGCCGGAATTCCGACGCCAGGGCGTGGCATCTATGGTCGTCAGTAAGGCCCTAGAATGGTGTAGAAAGAAGGGCTATGGGCGACTGATGCTCCACGCGAGCGAGATGGGTCGAAGCGTCTACAAGAAATTCGGTTTCAGGCGCACATGGGAGATGAGGCTCGACCTCGAACAGTCTCCAACCAGATCAAAGCATCCCAGGCACGCACTGGTCCGTAGTACCATCATCTCTGCCTGACGAGCTATTCCGCCTGTTCCCAGTGATGATTATCCACGCCATCCTCCGACTGTTCCAAGATTTCTTCCGGCTCGTTCTTATCGAGAAGATGACCCGCCCTCTTCTTCGTCTCGAGATAGAACCTGTCATACTTGTTCGGAGGCACAATGACAGGGATGCGCCCTGTTATCTTGACCCCGTGCAGCTGTAGATCCTTGATCTTTGCAGGGTTATTGGTCATTAACCTGATCGACCTGACATGCAGCGACTTCAGCATGTGCGCGGCCAAGTCATAGTCTCGCTCGTCTCTCTTGAAGCCGAGCAATTCGTTAGCCCGAAAAGTGTCATAGCCCTCGTCCTGGAGCTGGTATGCTTTGATCTTGTTGATGAACCCGATACCCCGACCCTCCTGCCTCATGTAGAGGACTATCCCCCTATCCATATTCGCGATCTGCCTCATTGACTCGTGAAGCTGTTCGCGACAATCACACCTCAACGACCCAAGAGTGTCTCCCGTGAGGCATTCAGAGTGGAGTCTCACCGGGACATCTTCCTTCTCGAAAATGTCGCCATGAATGAGCGCTGCGTGCTCTTTTCTGTCAAAATTGTTCCAGAACGCGACAACCTGATACTCGCCGAACATATCCGGCAGGTTGGCGATCGCCATGACCCGGACACATATCTCCGGCGCCTCGGGACACTCATGATCCTTGCTCTCGCCTAGAAGCTGCTGGACAACAGGCTTTGGAAGCACCATTCGCTTCGTCGGCCGACAGTCGTAGCTAATAGGTTAACCTTTTCTTGACGCCCCCTGGGAGGGATGGATCAGTACTCCTTCCCGAATGTTGCTGTGGTTTCTTGGCGTATTGATACCGCTTGGTTTTTTGGGAGCTATCGTCTCCTGCCTTGAATCGATCCCGACTCGGTCAGTAGTTCCTTGATTTGCCTGGCGTATCTCAAAGCGTTGCTACATGTTTTGTTGATGCTCTCCGCTCCGATTATGACCTCTTCTTGGATAGCCACATGCCGAAGCACTGAAGTTTCCTTCAACGTTTCTCTGAGACTTTCGCGCATCATTTCAAGGCTTGTCAAAACATCTTCTCTCTGGCCCAATGCGCACAGTGCTGTTATCAAATGATAAGCCGAACGTTTGCAAGTGAACATAGTATGATCAAAAATTCGCGAAGCTAGTCACTCTTCTTGTGGAATCCACCTGGTCGAAGGTCTATGGCCCTTGGATCGAGGCTACTTTTTCATGAATGGCATGCCTTTCATCATTGGTCCACGCCGTTTCATCTGCTTCATCATTTTTTTCATCGTGAAATACTGGTTCACAAGCTCCCGGACCTCTCTCTCTGACCGGCCGGAACCTCTAGCGATTCTCTTCGCTCGTGAACTGTCAACGAGCCGCGGCTCCTCCACCTCCTTCTTGGTCATGGACTGGATTATGACCCGCCAGGCTTTCATCTTCTCCTCCGCCACCCCCAGCTGTTCCTCCGGCACGCTTCCAGCTCCGGGAATCATCTGCAAGACCTTCCGCAACGGTCCCATCTTCCTGAGGTTTTCCATCTGATCGAACATGTCTCTGAGGCTGAATCGTCCCTCCATGAACTGGCGGACTTTGGCTTCGGGGACCTTGACCTCGGCCTCTTTCACCTTCTCCAGGAGAGCGTTCAAATCCCCCATGCCCAAGAGGCGGCCCGCGAAATCGGTGGGGACGAATAGTTCCAGGTCCTCGACCCGCTCACCTGTTCCGATGAACTTGACCTTTGACCCGGTCGCAACTACTGCAGAGAGGGCGCCGCCTCCCTTAGCCGATCCATCCATCTTTGTTAGCAAGACAGAGCCGATTGGCGTCGCCTCGTGGAACGCCCTGGCCTGGTAGATGGCTTGTTGACCGATGGTTGCGTCGATCGCCAACACGATCTCGTCGGGCTGGACCGCGGACGCGATCCGCTTCATCTCATCCATCAAATCCTTCTCATTCCTATGGCGACCGGCCGTGTCGATAATCACGAGGTCGGATCTTTCCTTCCGAAAATGGTCAAGGCCGTGCTTCGCAATCTCCTCAGGCTTCTTCTTTCCCGGCTCCCCGTAGACTGGAATCTCAGCCTTTGCCGCTAGTTGCTGCAGCTGCTCGTACGCACCCGGACGATACGTGTCAGCGCAGACGAGCCCGACTCTCAATCCACGTTTTGTGAAGAATCGAGCTAGCTTTACCGAGCTTGTCGTTTTTCCTGTTCCCTGAATTCCGACAAGCATAATCTTCCGAAAGGTCCCAGGCTGGACCTCAGCCTTGGCAGGGTCTTGGCCCACAAACTTGGCCATCTCCTCGTAAAGGACCTTGACTACATGTTCTCGACGAGCGATGCCTGGTGGGAGTTTCTCCTTGAGTGAGCGTTCCTCGACCGATTTGGACAGCTGTAGAACGAGTTCTACGTTCACGTCTGCTTGGAGGAGGGTTCTCTGGAGGTCTTTGACCAGCTCTTTGACCGCTTTCTCGTCAACGTTTGGGACCCGGAGTAGTTTCCGGACTGCGTCGGTGAGGGATCGCCCTACCGCTTCCATCCTATTCTTTCAATATGCGATTCCGCTTCTTAACCCTGTCCAGAACCGCTCCAACAATCAAGGGGAAACACACCGTCGCGTCTCCGTAGACATCTACGAACCTTCCTCCCTTTCTGATCTTCCTCCAACTTATCGACTCAGCGAGCGAGGCACCACTCAGCCCACCGGGTTCCGGACGGTCGGAGGTTATCTGGACGGCCCTATCGACGCCTTCGCGCAACACACTCGCCAAAAGCGTATGGTGTTTCGGAAGCCCGCCTCCCAGGATAACCACGCCAATCTTGTCGGCTGTCATAGACATCTCCACGATTTTTGTGACGTCGGTGATGGGATTCAACTGCAAGACTTCTGTCTGGGCGAAACTCCACAGGCTTAACCCCAGTATCGAATCCAAGAGACCTGGAGAGAATACTCTTACTTTCTGTCTTGCCGCCTTGTGGAGAATTGAGTCCTCGTCGTTGATCATCAGCGCGAGCCTTGCGAGCAGGTCCGAGTAAGAGATGTTTTTTCGCTCTGCTACCGGAATCTTGGATACGAGTCTTCTGACCGTCTTGTCGAGTTTCTCGAATGATGTTTCTTTGACGAAAATGTCCGCAATCCGGCTGTACCCTGCCCTGATCAGTTTTCTATCGTCGACTTGGAAGCTACCCTGGTAGTGGTGGAGCCCCAGACTCTCGATCACATCGTGGGTCAGGTTAGCCCCCGTCGTCACTAGAGCGTCTAGGAAACCTCGATCGATAAGGTCTCCGAACAAGAGTCGAAACCCAGCAGGAACCATGGGACCAGCTATTGTCAGGAAGTTCGTGTATGAAGGGTCTCGAAACATTTCCGCGACAACATCCGTGGCTTCTCCGATCCGGCCTCCTCCAAGGACCCGTGTCCCACTCATTTCGCGGACAAGGTCGTCCAGACTCATACCTGGACGCAGTCTGAGATGTCTAACCGCAGCGGGCCCTTTCGGCGAGAAGGAAGAGTCAGCCCTTTCTGCGAACGATCATCCTGCGCCCGAGAACGTCCCAATACTCAACTTCAACTCCAGCGGCAAGAGATCCCTTGAGTTCCGGATCATCGGGCATCGGGCTTTCAAAGGTGGAATAGCTCTCCATATCCATCAACTGGACAAGGTTTCCGGAGATGGAAATGATCTGGCCCGTTCTCTTATCGATCATCGGAACTTCTACCCTGGAATCGACTGGGCTGATCAGGCTCTTCTTCTGGCCCGTGAAAACACTCATCGCAACAACTCTTGCCTTGGCCGAGCCATGCTTCCCAGGCTTCGACTTTTCAAACTCCACAATACGGCAGGGTTCGCCGTCAATAATCACATACTGGCCAATCTTGAGTTCGCCGACATAAACAGGCTTGCTCATGAAATCCAGCTAAACGATCGGCTACATCTAAAAGACTTCCCGCGGACGATAGGAACATCCTAGCGAATTCTTTTCAAGCCGACTGGTCTTGACTGGAAGTCAGACTGGTAGTCATGCCCCGACGAGTAGGGATCATAGCCAAGACCGAATCAAGGGAGGCACTGGAAATTGCGAAGAAAGTCAACCGAGCGGTCGTAGACCACGGGCTGACCCCAGTACTCGAACAACAACTCTCACGGAGTTCAAGACTAGGAAACGGTAGACCGGTCAACAGGATGAATGTGGATCTTATGATAACACTCGGAGGCGACGGCACAGTTCTGAAAGCGGTCAGGGAGATGCCTAACTCAAAGACGCCGATTTTCGCGATCAACCTCGGCCGAAGTGGCTATCTAACCGAAGTCGAACCAGAGGATTTTGAAGGATCGCTTAAACGCTGGCTCGACGGCGACTTCCAGATCGAGGAACAATGGCGCGTCGCAGTCTCCCAGAATGGCCATCGTATCGGAGACTGTCTCAACGAAGCACTCCTATTGCCTAGGATCCCCGACAAGATGTTGAACGTTGCCGCAGCTCAGAATGGCAAGAGGATCATAAAGGCCCGAGCAGACGGATTTATGGTAGCCACTCCGACCGGTTCCACTGCGCACTCATTCTCAGCGGGCGGACCTGTTCTGGAGACATCTCTCAACGTTCTCGTTATGACGTTGATCGCCCCCCTTCAGCCGGTAAGATCCCTTGTCATCCCAGCCGAAAGGAAGCTAACCGTCCGGCTTGAAGAGCCAGGGCCGACCGCCACGCTGGTCAATGATGGGAATCCCGTCAAACAAATCGGTTTGGGACAAAGTCTTGAGATGAAGAGGTCCACGAACAGCGTCTATTTCGTCCGTTTTGGTGACACGTTCCTTCAACGCAGTCTCAGGCGGCTGGCATCCGAGAGAGAGAATGTTTGACGGCACTGGTTCTTGACACTTCAGCCTTCATTATGGGCTTCAATCCGTCAAAAACAGCAGAAGCGTACTCGGTTAGAGCGGTTGAGGAGGAGCTCTCCGAGGGGACGATGCCCCAGCTGAGGTTTCGAATGTTCAGGGAGAAGGGAGAACTGACAGTCCGAGCTCCCTCCCTCCGAGCCCAGGCAATCGTCGACGACGCCAGTTCTCGCGCTGGTGAATCCGGATATCTCTCCAAGGCTGATAGAGAGGTGCTTGCCCTAGCAGTCGATTTGAAGCTGGACGGTCGAGAGCCGATCATTGTCAGCGACGACTATGCCATACAGAACCTTGCAGATCATCTCCAGATAGAACACGGCTCATTGGCAAACTTTGGAATAGTCCATCGATTTCGTTGGATAATGTACTGTCCGGCCTGCTACAGAAGATACAAGCCCCCAGAGAAGAAATGCAGGATCTGTGGGACCGAGCTGAGAAGAAAGGTCCTCTCGAAAGCTAGTGCGAGCCGTCGCTAGCTGGTGGTCAACTTCGCAAGCTGATGAATCACGTTCTCCCGAATCGTATCCGGAGTAGGAAGAGACCCAATTAGACGTCCCTTCTCCAAAAGTCCCTCCAGCATTCGTTGGGTCTTGCTTCCGCATTTCCGACATACTGGGGCGGGAGCATGCTCCGGAACAACGTATTCTAGGAGACATTGAACGCATCTCCAGACTTCTTTCCCGCCCCCGAGCTTTCCTCGCTTTGCGACAGGTTTCCCGGCGGCCTCGACGATATCCATCGCAAAATCTACACTAGGTGCGTTGCTCACAGAGGTGCCTACACTGTCCAGACGCACACCGAACAGTTTCCTTCCAAGGGCTTGCGCCGCCATTATCGCCTCAGTCTTTTCGTCACAGTACGTATCAACAAGCATTATTCTGGGAACATCCTCCGGCATGTGCTCGTCGTAGCTCTTCCAGGCGCGAACCTGATCTCCCATCGCGATGATCAGAGAATGCGGCATTGTGCCGGACGGAGTCTTGCCCAACAACCTCGCGCCCACCAGGCTGGAAACCGCGTCGAATCCTCCGATGTAGCATGCTCGATCGATCATCGGTGCGAGGGCTGGATGGGCCCTGCGAATTCCGAAGGAAAGAATTGTCTTGGTGCCTGCGGATCTTCTGACCCTGGCTGCCATGGTTGCTATTCCGGAGGCATGGCAGAGTAGACCGAGCAGAGGCGTTTCGTATGTGCAGAAATCAAGGTACCGACCTTCGAGAACCATTACTGGCTCGCGGACACCTGAAGCGTCACTGGCGTGGAAGAGCGTGCCCTCTGGAAACGACTTCACGTCAACGTTGATGTCTTCGAGAAGGTGTAGTGCTTCTTCGACGCCGGCGAGTATTCCCCACTCCCAGTTCTTCGGAAGAGAGCTCGTAGTGATCTCGGCAGTAACGTGGAGGTCCGCTAGTCCTTCTTTTTCGAGTATCTCTCTGGTGCGGCTAAAGTAGACGTCCGTGGTTACGCCATTCTTGATCTCTTCTTCGGTGGCTACGTGAAACCTTCGCAATTATCTTCTGACTCGCCCAGTTGGTTATTCTTTCAAGATATGTTCTATTGTGAACTTCGAGATTCGAGCTGGAGCTTGGTCTGACAAGCTATATCTAGGCACTTGCTCTCAATTCGCACAAGGGATTTGCTATGAGATCTCTGGAGGAGCTTGCCAAGAAAGCCCTCGAGCTCAAAGAACGCGGCATGTCTACATATGAGATCGCTGATGAGCTGAAAGTCCAAGCGGATACAGTTGTTTGGCTTCTCCTCCACGGAAAAGACGGAGTCAAGCCTAAGGACGCTTACGATGTCTATGTGAACTGGAACCCGATCGGATCCAGCGTGCGTCGTCTGACACTCGTCGGGCGAGCGATGGCGGATATGGTCCGCGAGTCGGTTGACCAAGGGTCCATGGAGGAGCCTGAGGTAGTGGCTGGAATCGAGGCGGGAGGAATGGCACTCGGTCTGATAGTTGCCCGGTCGTTGGGAAAGCCGGTCGCTTCGGTGAGGCCTCAGAGGCTCGGGGAGAAGAAGGTTGCTGGCGCTGTGAATCCAAGCTTTTCGACAGTTGAGGGCAAGAAGGTGTTGATCGTTGACACGATTCTCCGAATGGGGGAAACAATTCGCGCGGCTGTTGAGACGCTTCAGAGTGTAAAGTCCAAACCGATCGGAGTAACGGTTCTAGCTAACAAGAGCGGAAAGGATAGTATCGAAGGGATTCCGATCAGATCTCTAGTTGAGCTTCTGCCCGTGGCAAAACAGCCCCACGCATAGCGATCATGTCTCGCTGTGGATCCATTATGGTATACTGGGATATCGACGGTCGACAGCGTAGGGTTGGGGTTATATCCTAGGGTAGCACTTTTACCAAGGAGAGTGAAAGCATAACGGCTACAAAGTTTATGCAATCTCTAGATCCACAGATATACGCCCAGCTGAGAAAGATGGCGAAGGATCGAGGGATTACTATGCAGGAGCTTATCCGAGCAGTAATCGTGCCTGACTGGATGAAAAGGGCTGGGAGCTCGCGCCCTGGCTCGAGTCCGAGCAAGGCCGGTCAAAGACCTGGCCGCAGGCTGCGACGCATTAGGCCAGCGATAACTGCGTAGGCAACCTGAGACGGATCCCCAGTCCCGGGACCCATGCCGGAGACAGCTGTTTTCATAACCGTGAAAGTTCACGTGGCTCCACTTGGTACATCTGTCCGGTTGGGGTAATCGGAAGCCTAGTCTTATCTTCCTCCCAGAACAACGGCTTGACCGAGGGTTGGCGATTTGCAGGTAACCTCTGAACCGAAGAAGGTAACCTATGTCACGCTACTAGCGGATGAGAGTATTCACCCGCGATACGAGGAGGGGCTGAAGCAGGTTGAGCGAGATTTTGGAAAGCATCATCCGATGCATATCGGTGGGCGCCAAGTCCTGGCGAGCGCAGGCGAGTTCGAGCTGCGGAGCCCCTTGGATTCGACCATTCTGTTGGGGTATTTCCAGAAGGGCACTGCAGAGTTTGCGCGCAAAGCGCTTGAGGCGGCTAATGAGAACTTCGAGTCATGGAGCGGCAGACCCTGGACTGAGCGAGTTGCGCTTGTGCGAAAGGCCGCGGAGATAATTGAGAAACGCCAGTTCTACTTGGCGGCGCTGATAACCTACGAGGTCGGCAAGAACAGGTACGAGGCGATCGCGGAGGTCAATGAGGCTGCGGATATGCTCCGGTACTATGCTCGTGTCATGGAGGAGAATCATGGCTATGTTAGGCCGATGGATCGAATTGTCCCTGGTGAGAACAGTAAGAGTGTGCTTCGACCGCACGGTGTCTGGGCTGTGGTGAGCCCGTTCAACTTTCCCCTAGCGCTGGCAGGGAGCATGATTTCTGGGGCCTTGATCACCGGCAACACGGTGGTTTTCAAGCCAACAAGTGAGGCGCCGTTCACCGCTCTAAAGCTGTACGAGATTCTTGTCGAGGCCGGAATCCCTGCAGGTGTCATTAACTACGTTACGGGTCCCGGTAGTTCCTTCGGTGCTGAATTCACGAGCAAAATTCACGAGCAACCCGTTGGTTGCTGGGATTGCTTTTACTGGTTCTAAGGATGTTGGAATGCAGCTCTACAGGGATTTTGTCGCCAAGCAGTCGTATCCGAAGCCGTTCATTGCCGAGATGGGAAGCAAGAACCCGGCCATTGTGACGGCGAAGGCTGATCTAGAGAAGGCTGCTGAGGGAGTGGTGAAGGGAGCCTACGGCTATGGGGGTCAGAAGTGCAGCGCGACGTCGAGGGTCTATGTGGAGCGGCGCGTCAGAGAAGACTTTCTAAAGATTCTCAAATCGAAAGTAGACAAGATCGTCGTAGGCGACCCACGACAGAAAGCAACCTTCGTGGGTCCAGTGATCGATGATAAGGCGTTCAAAAAGTATCAGCGAGCAGTTGAGCAGGCCAAGAAGGACGGTGGCAAGATCCTGGCGGGTGGAGAGGCTCCGAAGGTTCAGCTGCCCAAAGGATACTATGTTACGCCTGCAGTTGTGACTGGTCTGCCTCCGGATCATAGGTTGATGAAGGAGGAGTTGTTCGTGCCGTTCGTCGCGGTCGACGAGTTCAAGAGCCTTGATGAGGCTCTTGAGAAGGCCAACCAGACCGAGTTCGGGCTGACGGCCGGGGTCTTCAGCAAGGATCCGAAGGAGGTGGGCGAGTTCTTCAAGAACATCAACTTTGGCGTTACCTACGCTAACCGGAAGGGTGGAGCGACGACCGGGGCGTGGCCCGGTGCGCAGCCTTTCGGGGGCTGGAAAGGGAGCGGCGCCACTGGCAAGGGTGTGGGTGGACCCTACTATCTGCTCCAGTTCATGCATGAGCAGGCTCAGACCATAGTGGAAGACGCCTAGGACTCTGAACGCAGATCCCCGGGGGAGGGGGGGTGCCGACGGCGGTATCCACATTCTGGGGTTCTTTTGCCGATCGTGCGGTGTTCTAAGCTGGAAACAAGCGGATTGTTGGGGTTGGGAACGAGCCGGAACCGCAAGGAAAACGAGCATTTGCTAGCATGGGCCTGGTACTCGGCAATGGGTTTGTTGCGGTTTCGTTGAACGGGTTGAGGAAGTGTGTGTAGGAACCCGTCTCTGGATTGTCTCGGGTCCCGTGGCGCGCGCGCACGGCAGTCGAAGGTTTTTGAAAAAAGAATTCTTGGTTTTTCTTTCACACTCTTTTTTTCGAGTTCTTGATTTCTATTGTTACGATTTTTTGGAGCTAGGAGAGCGAAACTGTCGTGCTTGAAGGGTTCATTCCACCTTTTCGGCTTTCTGAACTGCATGGCTCCAGCGGGTGGTGTGAGCACGCACTCCCAACCACGCGTGGATTAGTTCCCCCGATTCTTTGTGATTGGTCGTGGAAGCATGATGGTACTTGTTTGTGTTCTCCCGCGATTGCTTTGCAAGACGGACACACCGCATGAGTGAACCTATGGTCATGTGTCCAGTTCTCAACCGTGTTTTCCCGGTGCACTTGAGTTCCATCAACCGTTGAGCGTCGATAGCTTAGGTGGCGTCGAGGCAAGGTCGTCTACCGTATTGAGGAATCCTTCTTCAGCCCCAATCGGAAAAACTCCAGAGGCGGCTACGGTGTGGCCATCGCCGAATCCCCCCATCTTTTCACAAGAGTCAGGCAGTATCTTGGAAAGTGGCGGCCGCGTGCCGCTCTGTATCATCTTAGCGAGAAGTTGCGGTGCCCTGCCTGAGACCTTTACCAATGATGACGGTAGTCTGCCCCAGCTTGGAATATCCGGCGGCACGTTCATCATTCCTATCAGGTACTTGACAGGGTTGACGAGACCCTGGTAGCTGAGGTATGAGCAGAAGCTTCCTACGACTTTACCGCTCATTCCCTTATAGTTGTCTCTGGCGTGAAACCATTGAACGTTCTTTAACTGTGCGAGTCCGTTCTGACGGATCGTCTTGAGTAATTTCTGGTTCGCGCTCTTCCTCTCTTCTTCGAGACGCTTGGCTTCCGTGAGAATATCATTTTCAAAGCCCTCGATGCATGCCTTGACCCCGATCTCGGGCCCGTTTCGATAGTATCCCACGGATCCGAGAACGTTCAGCATCGTTGAAGCTCTGCCGGGGGAGAGAGATCTTCCCGCCAAGTCAAGTCGCAAGCCACCCTTCTGGGTCCGACGAACAATCCCGATCTTCTCGCCATCTTCGAGAGCGATTCTGGTTAGACCCTGAATCTCGCCAGGTATTTCGTTAGAGCCGATGATCGCGAGATGCGCCAAATTGGTGAATGAGGGATCAACGGTCTTGGCAAAGAGGTAAGCGATCGTCGCTGAAGAGGCGTCTCTTTCGCCTGAGAATCCGTTGAGTTCTGGGTTCAGATTATGGACCGATGGATCGTTCACTTCCGTAGTGTCGTGGTGATCTAGTGCGAGGATCAAGTTTTTGGAACGGTTGAACCTGCTCAGCCATTCTATATGTCCCGATCCAATGTCGGCGTAAACAAGCACTCGTCGGGGTCCGCCTTCGATATCTCTTACCATTTCCGGGTAGACCTTGTCGACGCATATGAGGCGCGTAGGCAGGCCGAGCTTCTCTAAGGAGACTTTTGTTAGGGCCCCGGAGCAGAGCCCATCAGCCTCATCATGGTGAACGACTATGCTGTCTGTGAGGCTGGACTCTGCTATCGCCTTCTTCGCTCGAGTTAGTCTCTTCTGAAAACCGTCGAGATCGGGCGTTATAGAGGCACCTACGGCTTGATGAACCGGGCGATGAAATAACCCGCGCCGTCGAGTTCGGGATCGAACCTCTGACTCAGAGCTTTCGAATCGAGACATCCAGTTCCTACAATGGGACGAGCGTCCGTCTCGATGAGCCCCAACTCATTCTCTGCGAATCTGACCACACCTTCGCATTCTTCGCCCGTAATTGTGCAGACGCTGTAGACTATTGTCCCTCCCTTCCTGACCAATGCCGCGGCAGTTCTCATGAACTGCTTCTGGTAAGCAGCCAAGTTCTCTACGTCAGCCATTGTCGAGTCGACGGAGAGTCTGGGGGTTATGCCTAGTCCCGTGCATGGAGGATCGACAAGCACCTTGTCCGCCCTCAACGTGTAGTCTAGATGAGCGTATCTAGAATCATGGGCGATGAGCTGATAGTTCTTGCAGTGTAGCCTTTCGAGATGTTCTCTCGCCTTCTCCGTCTTTCGCGTATTTCTGTCGAAGCCGACAACTCTGGCCTTGTTATCGGTCAACTGGCAGAGATAAGACATCTTCCCTGCTGGAGAACAATTGAGGTCAACGATCACATCGTCCGGCATAGGATCTAAGACATTACACGTAACCATTGCTGGCAGTGATTGAAGATGGATTAGTCCAGACTCGTACCATCGGGATTCCCGGAGAGGAGAAAGACGGAATCTGCTAGCTAGAGTCTCAACTGCGATGCCTCGATGATAGTTCAAGATAGCTGTCTCGCCCTGTCGTGCTATTCCAGACCCAACCAGAACTCCGTTCCGAGCCTCCACCGTTGCCTTCATTCCGCACCGGAGACCCTTACAGTTCTTTACTCCCGGGGCGTACAGGTGTGCCCCTTGCATCACCGCCTCCGCCGCAAAACGGTCAGCCAGTACAGGTATCCCTTCCCGCGTCACCGTCTGTTCCGCCACGGGAAGATAAGCCGCTTCAGGGATGGTTTTGTGAAGCCCTATGCCGAAGCCCTCGGAACGCATACTTTCGACGGTTTCCATTTTCGTACTGGGAGGACCGTTCAACCGGAAATGGTATCTTGGTGCCATCCGACCGAGCGATTCCAACACGTTCCCGATACGTCCATTGTAGACGGTTTCGAGGGATCGACGAAGAGCCGCGTCGATCTGTAATATCGCATTCTCACCCTGGACCGTCAGAATTGAACACCCGGGTTTATTGCCACTCCCCTTTCCGACTTAATTACCCTCGAGCAGCGTGCCACCGCACACATGGTGTAAGATTGGCCAGAACTGTCTTGGAGCTACACTGTATTAAGTGCGGGACCAATTTTGAGAAGAGCTTCGAACAGAGACGCGGCGATGCAGACCTATCAGAAGGCGAGATGGTCCGGCTCGAAGACTCAACGTGCCCGAACAGGTGCGGTGGCGAATGGTTCGCTATCGAGAAGCAGCATCCGATTCGAAGGTTCAAGCGTCACTACTGAAAGGGTCTTCCCGCCTCATACTGCAGCTTCTGTCTTCTCACGACTATTGATAATGACTATCGATGAACCGTTAGGGGTTACTCAACGCTTAAGCAGGGTTGAAGGAGCCTACTTGAGGCTGAGTCTGATGCATAGGTGGTTGAATGACTAGGGCCGTTCGAC
>WNGN01000630.1_pt1 | contig 22105 bp, 22 predicted proteins | sample 5400561 | NCBI WGS metagenome assembly WNGN01 (sample SAMN13153379, study PRJNA577476) | soil metagenome | isolation source: 115 cm soil or saprolite under Garry oak tree replicate 2 | place: USA:California | collected 2016-06-15 | reverse complement strand
GACCCCGCCGACATCGGCCTGCGCCGCCTGCTCTGCCCGTGGTACCGGACCAAGCGTGAACCCGCCGTCGCCGACATGCTCGCCAAGCTCCGCCGCGAGTTCCTCAAGGCCCGATTTTCCGCCGTCCGCCCAGCCCGCACCCCGCACGATCAAATCGAGGACTACGCCTGGACCTGCGACACCCCCGCCGCATAACCCGGAAACACGAGAGATATCTGGCGATGTTCTCCAGGATCTCGTCCGCGGTCTTGGTCCACACGAACGGCCGCGGGTGATCGTTCCAGGCGTCGACCCAGGCCCGGATGTCGGTTTCGAGTTCTTTGACGCGTTGCCAGCATGGTCAGGCACCTCACCATCCATCAGCACGCCGTCGGCTACGCCGTGGCCGAAGTCCTGGACCTGGCCGAGACCTGGCTGGGCTGTGACGGCCGTCCCATCTACCGAGACAGCAACGCGTGGACGCCCCCCAAGGCACTGCGCCGGGTCGCGGATCACCTGCTTGACCACCTGGCCGAGATCGAGTGTGGCTGGCAGGCGAGCCGACGCTGCCCGACCACTGGCACGGCCGGATGGTGACGACAGACGCCGACTTCGCCCGGTTCACCGAAGTCGACCTCGACGAGGCCACCAGCCGCCTGACCCGTCTCGCCGCCTGCTACCAGGCCAGACTGGGCAAACTCGACACGCAAATCCTCGATACCCGTCCCGCCGGCGACATCTGGACCATACGACAGGTTGTCCATCACGTCAGCCACGTGACCGAGTACGCAGAGATGGTCGGCCGTCTGTCCGCCGCATCGACGTAAACGCCTGCAACGATGCGACCCGCGCATGGGCGATACCGACTACAGAATCGGTGCGTCTGTAGCCTCAGCTCAGCCTTGCGCCAAAAGTGACCCGCCCGTATTGGGCAGGGAGTTATCCCGTTGCCTCGAAGGCAACCGGGCCGCGATATTACGCTCCGTCACAGGCATTGCGTGCGCTCGACGAACTCCGAGGCTTCGTTCGGTGCGGCTTCTCGGTGGTACGCCGCCTGACCGGCGCCGCGCAGATGGATCGTTATGCCGGTCCGTATGCCGCAGGCCCACTGTCGGCTTGCAGCCGTATCAGGAGGGAACGGGGATCTGGTCGGCCCGCCTGTTCGGCCTGATGAGGGCTGTTCGCGCTCCTCCGATGGCATCGTCGAGCCGTCCTCTTCGGCTGTGCCCACGCTGCAGCCGGCTGCGCCGCCGCTGGCTGCCCGGCCGCGCATGCCCCACTGATGCCAGGAGTGGCGCGGGTGGTGGTGCCCTGCGATGCTAGCGGGGTGGCTACCTTGCGGGCGGAGCCGTTCACAGTCCGGGTGGGCGAGGAGGTTCTCGCGGACCTGCGGGCCCGCATCGAGAATACGCGGTGGCCCGAGGCGGCGCCGGGCGCGGCGTGGGAGCAGGGCACAGACCTTTGTTACCTGCGGGAATTGCTGGCCTACTGGGCGGGCGGCTTCGATTGGCGTGCGCAGGAACGCAGGCTGAACAGCTTCCGCCACTTCCGCGCCGAGATCGACGGTGCCGTGGTGCATTTCGTTCACGAGCGCGCCCGCAGCGGTCATGGAATTCCGCTGATCTTGACTAGCGGCTGGCCGAGTTGCTTCGCCGAGTTCCTGCCGGTGGTGCCGTGGCTGACCGACCCGGCCGCGCATGGCATCGGCGGCCCTGGTTTTGATGTTGTCATTCCCTCGCTGCCCGGTTACGGGTTCTCCGAAAGGCCGGCCCGGACCGGGGTGACGAGCCGGTATACGGCCAGGTTGTGGCACCGCCTGATGCACGGACTGGGCTACCGGCGGTACGGCGCGCACGGCGGCGACTTCGGGTCCGCGGTCACGACATTCATGGCGCTAGACGACCCGGCGCCCATGCTCGGCATTCACCTGTCCAACCTGGATATCGCGCCTTACACCGGGCCGGGGTCACGGCCGCTGTCAGGAGCCGAACGCGCCTACCTTGCGCAGTACCAGCGATGGCGGGAGGATGACCGCGGCTACGGCGCGATCCAGTCGACGCGCCCCCAGACGGTCGGCTACGGGCTCAACGACTCACCAGCCGGCCTGGCGGCCTGGGTGCTGGAGAAATGGCGGGCATGGGCGGATTCCGGCGGGGATCTGGGCGCCACCTTCTCCCGCGACTTCCTGCTCACCGTCGTGACCCTGTACTGGGCCACCCAGACGATCACGTCATCCATGCGCGATTACGCCGACAACCGGTGGCTGGCAGCCGAGCTCGGCCCCGCCGACGCCGTGACAGTGCCGACCGCCGTCGCTGTCTTCGCTCACCAGTTCATCGACGACGGCAACCCACCGCGCGAGTGGGCGGAGCGTCTCTACAACATCCGCCGGTGGAAGCCCATGCCCAGGGGCGGCCACTTCGCCGCCGCCGAGGAACCTGAACTGCTTGCCCGCGATATCGCAGCCTTCTTCGGCGAGCTGGGCACTGAGCGCCTGCACCCGTCCGACCGGTAAGGCAGATCAGCGGCCGCGGAGGCATTGCCGGCACCCTCCAGGTCAAAGCGAGACGCCCAGACGTGTCTGTTGACCGGACCCGGCACCCCCTGACGCGCGTAAACACGAGGAACTCGATCGTGACCGGTGGGCGGACCGCTGCCCCGGCCGGCCTGGCGCGCCACTGCTGGCCGCCGCCCGCCTCCATCAGCGGGCTGCACACCGCCGCCGCCGTCAGCGCCGTCCTGCTGGCGGTCGACGCCGTCCTCACCGTGACCCTGCTCCGGCAAGTCGGCCCCATCGGCGAGACACAGCACGACCGCATCCCAACAGCCGGGCCGTGTTCGGCGCTGGCCACGACGGCTCGAGCGGCGGGCGGCAGCCGACCCTGGCGGGCAGTATCCGATCTGCCGGTGAACTGCCGGTCTTCTTCCTGGACGGCCGGCTTTGGCTGCACTATGTTCTGCGGTGATGTGGGTGCGAGGTGAGGTCGAGGGAGGCACCAACGGCAAGCAGCCTCCGTTAACGCATGTCAGCGATGCGGCTGAGCGGCCGGGCCAGTCCGGGCACTTCGCGGTCCGCAGGCGCCCGGCGTTTATTTGGCCCGTGCCGAGAAGCTGCTCAAATGGCTGATGCTCAGCTCGACGACCCTGCCGGGAGCCGGGATGCGCACATCCGCCGACGGGCTGGCGACGGTTTCGAAAGGTGCAATCGCTTCATGAACAGTGAGACTTCCGCAGCTCCGACGAGTGGGCTGCTGTCCTTCGAGGACTGGTATTCCTTCTCAGCGGGCGGGCCGGTTGAATCCGGCGCTCTGCCTTTCGCGCGTGCGCCCTTCGAGGTTGCCCGGTGGATGGTCGCACCCGGGGAAGCCAATGACCTGGACATGCACGCCTCACGAGAAGTATGGCTGGTCATATCCGGTGAAGGCCGTGTGAGCTGGGCTGATCAATCGGCCACGATCAGGGCAGGAGACGCCATCGCATTTGACGCCAAGGTCGCGCATCAGGTTCGCAACACTGGATCCGAGCCACTGCGCGCTTTCTCCGTGTTCTGGAAACAGGCAGGTCACAGCCCCGTTACGGCCGGGGAGGCTAAGTAGAATTGTGGCGACTTGCATTAATCAGAGGCTGAACATGCGGCGGAGCTTGCGGATGCCGTCGGGGTTGCCTTCGAAGCGGAGCTTGCCCGTCGCCACCGCCGCCTCTGGCTCAAGCCGGCCCAAGCGGATATCCAGCAGTGCCGCGGGGTCGGCGCTAAGCCTGGCAGCTGGGGCTTCTGGAGAACCTGCGTGCAACTCCAGCGCTTGGCCTCGAACCGCAGCGGTCAGTGGTTGACCTCCGATGTCGAGTTGGTAGCGCTCGTCGAGATCCGCTGCGGCCTCCGGGCGGAAGCATGCGCGCAGGCCAAGCAGGGCGGCCGTGACGACAGGCACGGGCTCCTCGCCGGGTCCGCTCAGGAAGGGGATTCCCCAGCGGCCCAGCGCGAGCAGGACCCCTTCCAGCTCCCGGCCCCGTTCGGTCAGCTCGTATACAGTTCGCGCGGCAGGCGGAGGCAGCTCGCACCGGCGGATGACGCCAGCGGACTCCAGCTGGCGAAGCCGGTCCGCGAGCAGGTTGGTCCACATGCCCGGGAGCGCTTTACGGAGCTCGGTGTAGCGTTTTGGCCCGAGCAGCAGCTCTCGGACAATGAGCAGGCTCCACCGCTCGCCCACCACGTCAAGCGACCGGGCGATCGGGCAGTACTGGCGGAACGTTCGTCGGGTCACAGAGGAGAGCATATGTGGTATGGTTTTAGTACTGAATAGTTGACAAACCATAACTCCCCTGGCTGATGTGAAGGCACCGCGTAGCCATGGAGGACCCAGTTCGGCATCTGTGGGATGACGGGGCTTCGCGCGAGGACGCCAGCGTGAATGTGGCGCTGCCCGCCTGGTGCGCCAGTTTCACGCGTCAACTGTCGGCTTGTGGCGGGTCCGGCCGCATAGAGCACTGGTGTGCACCGCGTTGATGCTGGCCGCCGGGAGCGTTGGCTACCACCCCCGGGCACGGGGTCGTTGGCCTCGGTCTCAGGGTTTCACCGCCAGCCTCGCTGATTGCGCACCACCAGACCGAATGGAATTCATGCGCACACCAGGCTTTCACATGGATGGATCGCACGGGCGACGCCGAGATCGTTGTGATGGCCGCTCATCACGAGCCAGGCTTTCCCCGGCGATGCTCGTAGCCAGATAGGTGCTTGCCATGCTGCATGGGCGGGATGCGGAGCGGTCGGTCATTGACGGCCTGCTGGCGGGCGCACGTGCGGGGCGCAGCGATGTGTTGCTCATTCGCGGCGAAGCAGGCATCGGCAAGACGGCGCTGCTGGACTACGCGGCGGCGGCCGCTGGTGCTGCGCCGGTCACGGTGCCCGGTAGCGCGGGCGCCGGCGGCGCCGTGCGGCCAGGCACCGCCGGCTTCCGGGTGATCCGGGGCGCTGGCGTTGAGTCCGAGGCCGAGCTGCCGTTCGCGGGCTTGCATGTGCTGATCGGGTCAGCGCTGGATAGGCGCTCTTCGCTTCCAGGGCCGCAGCGGGACGCTCTGGACGCGGCCTTCGGGCTGCGGCGAGCGGGGTCTCGTGACCGGTTCCTGGTCGGCCTGGCGGTGCTGTCGCTGCTAGCCGAGCTCGCCGAGGACGGCCCGCTGTTGTGCCTGGTCGATGACGCGCACTGGCTGGACCGGGCGTCGGCCGAGGCCCTGGTGTTCGCGGCCCGGCGGCTGGGTGCCGAGGGGATCGCGGTCATCTTCACGGCCCGGGACCACGACGCGCCTTTCCCCGCCCCGGGCCTGCCCGTGCTGCGGCTTGGCGGCCTGGACGCCGGCTCGGCGACCGCGCTGCTCGGTGTGCACGGGCCCGGGCTGGCTGCCGACATCCGGTGCCACATCCTCGCCGAGGCGCAGGGTAACCCGCTGGGCCTGATTGAGCTGTGCGCGGCGTATCACGGCCATGCACCTGGCACCGGGCCGGGCGGCACCGGCCCGCTGTTGACCGAGCGGCTGCGGCAGGCGTTCGAGGGTCAAGTTCGCCGGCTCCCCCACAGCACCCAGACCTTGCTGCTCATCGCGGCTGCCGAGGGCAGCGGTGATCTGCGGGTGCTGCTGGACGCGGCCGGGGCACTCGAAGTGGCGGCGGCAGCCATCGGGCCTGCGGAGCAGGCACGGCTGATCGGCATCACCGATGGCACCGTGACTTTCCGGCATCCGCTGGTGCGCGCGGCGGTGTACCAGGCCGCGACGTTGAGCCTGCGGCTGGCCGTGCACCGGGCGCTCGCCGAAGCGTTGCGTGATCCGGCGGACGCCGACCGGAGGGCGTGGCATCGGGCGGCTGCGGCGATCGGGCCCGATGAGGGGGTCGCGGCGGAGCTGGAGCGCACCGCCGGGGAGGCTAGGGCCCGGAACGGGTACGCGGCCGCGGCGGCTGCATACGAGCGGGCGGTGGAGTTCACCATCGACCCGGCGGTGCAGGCAGGTCGGCTCGCATCGGCTGCCGAGGCCAGGGCGGAGATCGGCGAGTTCGACCATGCGCGCAGCCTGGCCAAGCGCGCGGCAGCTCAGAGCCCCGATCTGATCGTCCAGGCCCGGATGGCGAACGTGCGCGCGCGAGCTGAGGTGGCCCAGGGTCGGCTGCGAGCTGCCCACCGCCTGCTGGTCGAAGGGGCGGCCCAGGTCGCCCGGCTGGATCCGCTGCGGGCTGCCCGGATGATGATGTACGCGATGCACGTTGCCTGGCTTCCAGGCGACCGGGGGCTGGTGGCCGAGACTGCCGACCGGCTGAAGACGGCGAGCGGGCCGGCCGCGAAGCTCGCGCCACTGGTTCAGCTGATGCTGTGCGCGGCCGGGCAGGCGGCCGAGCGGCCTCCCGGCGACGATCTGCCCGGGCTGGCCGAGCTGGTGGCCCGGGCGCGGCAGGCACGGGCGGGCGACCCGTACGACCTCACCATGATCGCAATGGTCGCCCTGGTCACGGGCCGGGTCTTGGACGCGCGCGACCTGCTGGCCGAGCTGGTCGCCGACGCCCGCGCGCAGGGCAGGATCGGCTGGCTCCCTACCCTGCTGGCCTGCCTGGCCCAGGCCCAGCTCTTTGACGGGCGGCACTGCGACACGCTGGCCAGCGCGACCGAGGCGCTGGCGATCGCGCAGGACACGGGCCAGCCGCGGTGCGCCAGCGACCTGAACGGGATCATGGCGTACCTGGCTGCCGTCGAGGGCGACCAGGAGCGCTGCCGCCAGCTGGCGGACGCAGCGCTCGCCGAGCCCGCCAGCGCCTTTACTTCCGCGGCCAGGCCCTGGGTGCACTGGGCGCTCGGCCTGCTCGACCTGGGCCGCGGCCACCCGGACACCGCACTGATCCAGCTGGAGACCATCTGGCAGGGACCGGCCCGCTACCACGCATCCGCCCTGCGCAGCATCCCTGACCTGGTCGAGGCCGCGGTCCGGCTCGGCCAGCCGGAGCGGGCCACCCAGCCGCTGGCCAGTTTCTCCGCCTGGGCCCTGCGGGCCCGCACACCGGGCATCGACGCGCTGGCCGAACGCTGCCACGCCCTGCTCGAGGCAGGGGAGAAAGCAGAACAGCATTACCTCGCCGCGCTCAAGCTGCACAACGAGTCCTTCGAGCAGGCCCGCACCCAGCTGCTGTACGGCGCGTGGCAGCGCCGCTGCCGCCGCAAAGCCGACGCCCGGATCCAGCTGCGAGCTGCGGTAAACTACCTCGAGCGGATCGGCGCCGTGCCGTGGGCGGAACAGGCCCGGGCCGAGCTGACCGCCACCGGCGCCCCGGCGCCGCGGCCAGACCGGGCGGGCCTGCCCCGGCTAACCCCGCAGGAGCTGCAGGTTGCCCGGCTCGCCGCGCAGGGACTATCCAACCGCGACATCGCAGCCCAGCTCTTCCTCAGCCCCCGAACGGTGGGCTACCACCTCTACAAGGCCTACCCGAAGCTCGGCATCACCTCCCGGAGCGAGCTCGACCCGCACACACTCAGGATCGGACCGAGCGGTGCAGCGCTCACCCAATGAGGCCTGGGCACCGACCGGGCAGCTGCCTACGCTGGAAGATTCCACCGCTAAGCACACGCAACAAAATAAGCTAGGTTTTCGGCTCCGGAGGGCCTACCGTTTGTGGTATGGCGAACGGCGACGGCGACGGGGAGCCGGGTGGCGAACGGGTGGCGCGGCTGTACGGGCTGCTGCGGCCGCACCTGGATGAGCGGCAGCGGCGGCTGCTTCTGGGGGCGGAGGCGCTGGAGCTGGGCGCGGCGGCATCAAGGCGGTGGCGCAGGCGACCGGGGTGCACCCGGACACGGTGGGCCGGGGGGTGCGGGAGGCGGAAGGCAGGCCGGAGCCGCGCGTGCGGGCGCCCGGCGGCGTACGCAAGAAGCTGGCCGGCACCGATCCGGGGCTGGCCCCGGCGCTGATGGCGCTGGTGGACCCGGCCACCCGCGGGGATCCGGTATCGCCGCTGCGCTGGACGTGCCTGTCGACCCGGAACCTGGCCGGCGCGCTGACGAAGGCCGGGCACCGGTGCTCGGCGCCGACGGTGGCGCGGCTGCTGAAGGCCGAGGGTTACAGCCTGCAGGGCAACGCGAAGGTCGCCGAGGGCGCCCAGCATGCTGACCGGGACGCCCAGTTCCGGTACATCAGCGCCCTTGCCGGCGAGTTCCTGGGCACCGGGGACCCGGTGGTTTCGGTGGACGCCAAGAAGAAGGAGAAGGTCGGCAACTTCGCCAACGGCGGGGCCGAGTGGCGGCCCCAGGGGCAGCCCGAGCGGGTCAACGTCCACGACTTCCCCTCCGACGCGATCGGCAAGGCGATCCCCTACGGCATCTACGACCTCGGCGCCAATACCGGGTGGGTCGCGGTCGGCACCGACCACGACACCTCCGCGTTCGCCGCGGAGACCCTGCGCCGCTGGTGGAAAGCCGACGGGTCCGCCCGTTACCCCGGCGCGCGGCGGCTGCTGATCTGCGCCGACTCCGGCGGGTCCAACGCCGCCCGGGCCCGGGCCTGGAAGGTGGAACTCGCCCGGCTGGCCGCCGAGACCGGGCTGGAGATCACCGTCTGCCACTACCCGCCCGGCACCTCCAAGTGGAACAAGGTCGAGCACCGGCTGTTCGCCCAGATCACCCGCAACTGGCGCGGCCGGCCGCTGACCAGCCACCAGGCCGTCATCGAGCTGATCGGCGCCACCACCACAGCCACCGGGCTGACCGTCACCGCCGAGCTGGACACCAGCGAATATCCCACCGGCCTGCGCTACACCAGCAAACAGGTAGCCGCCCTGCCCATCGGCAAGCACGACTTCCATCCGGACTGGAACTACACCGTCCGGCCAGAACCCCACGAGACACCTGTACCGTCGCAGAAGCAGGCGACACGCCGGTAAAACATCACTTATTTATTCGCGACTGCTTAGGTTGCGAGTGATCTTGCGAGATCCGGATTTAGGTTGCGGACGCCGCCGCTTACGGCCGGCCTGCGACCTGACGGGCGGCAGTGCTCAGTTCCGGTGCGGGACGCTTCGCCCCGCCAGGTCGACAGGCAAGTAGCGGCTTGCATATACTCGCCGTCGTGGGCGACGTGTACCAGGCCCTGGCCGACTCCACCCGCCGGAAGATCCTCGACGAAGTGGCCGAACGTGACGACCAAACCCTGTTCGAGATCTGCTCACGGCTGGCCATGAAGCACCGGCTCACCTTGTCACGTCAGGCCGTCTCCCAGCACCTCGACGTCCTGGAGGCCGCCGGCCTGATCATCACCCGCCGGGAGGGCCGCTACAAGTTCCACCACCTCGACAGACGGCCGCTGGAGCACATCGCCGACCGATGGCTCAAGCCCGACCCGCAGAGGAGACCCGATGAGAATCAACATGACTAGCGTCCTCGTCGACGACCAGGACAAGGCACTGCGCTTCTACACCGACGTGCTGGGGTTTGAGAAGAAGACCGAGATACCGCTCGGCGAATACCGCTGGCTGACGGTCGTCTCGCCTGGCGATCCGGACGGCACCGAACTGGTGCTCGAACCCGACGCACACCCCGCCGCCAAAGTCTTCAAAGAGGCGATGGTCAGCGACGGCATCCCCTTTACCTCCTTCGCCGTGGACGACGTCGCCGCCGAGTTCGCCCGGCTGACGCGGCTGGGAGTGCAGTTCACCCAGGAGCCCGCGGAGATGGGCCCGGTGACCACTGCCGTGTTCGACGACACCTGCGGGAACCTGATCCAGATAGCGCACCGGATGTAGCCGGCGCCGCGGGGCTGGCAGCCCGCCGAAATTGCAACCTAGGTCTGGACACCAGTCCGCCCAGGCGTCCAGACCTACTCTGCGAAACCCAGGCCAGAAGGGTGGACGCTCGCAATCTTCAACTGGACAAGACACGGACTGCTGCCAGTAAGTCGAGGCACCTTGTGATCAGTTCGTGGCGGCGTGAATGCAAGGCGCCCGGTGGCGAGCCAGAGCGCGGTTTGTGATCGAAGCGGCAGGCTCTTCGAACGCTGGTCCTGGCGGGCGGCGGGCTGGACAGGTGACTCCTCGCGGACGTAACATCGCCCTGCGCGCCGCCCCAGCGCATCCTCCGAGCCGGTGCTCGGCCCACGCGCGAGCCGGCGATGACGGAGCAAGGGACATCGTCTCGGGCGTGTCATCTCCGAGCATGGCCGGACGCGTGGGGTCTGGCCAGTGCAGGGGCTGACATGACTGCAAACCGGCGGTCAAAGCGCGCGATTCGGTCACGCATGGCGCGGACCGGCGAGAAGTACACCCAAGCACGACGGGCGCAGCTAGCTTCCGGCGGTCCCGGTGGCGGCGCCGGCGGCGAAACCGGCCTCACGATCACCTGGCCGCAGGACTCGCTGGGTTGGTTTACCGACCAGGCATACAACGCGATCCTGCTGGCCGACGACGAGGCACGCATGCTCAGTCATCCCCGGGTCGGCCCCGAGCATCTGCTGCTCGCGGCCGCTCGCCGTGGGAACGTTGAGCGTCTGCTCGCCGGCGAGGGCATCGACGCCGGCGCGATCCACGATGTGATCGTGCAGATCAAGGGTTTCGGCGGCAAGCTCGAGCTCCGGCCCCGGCGCTCGCCTGCCAGCGAGCAGGTGCTGCGCCGGGCGGTCACCGCGGCCGCGGCCCGGGGCGTTCTGGGGCCGAGCACCGAGCATCTGCTGATCGCGCTTGGCGAGCAGGAGTTCCCGGCCCGGATCCTCGCCGAGTTCGGGGTTAGCAGCGCCCAGGCGCTCGTCGATGCCGACCAAGGGCTGCCGCCGATACGGCCTCCGGTTGAACACACGCTCCTCGAGCGGCGCGCCGCCCAGCTCGCCGCCCGCGGCATGGAACCACCGAGCCCAGGGCCCATCCCGCCCATCTTCGAACGCTTCACCGCCCAAGCCCGTGCCGCCATCAACGCCGGAGTCGAATACGCGCGCAGAGCCGGCGATCGCTGGGTCGAGCCCGTTCACCTGCTGTTCGGAGTCCTGAACGCGGAGGCCGGCGTGGCCGCGGCCGTGCGCACCAGGTATGGCTGGCACCGCCCGCCCGCCCAGTCCGCCGAGCCACCGGCAAATTCACCCCGGGCCACCGGCATCTTCACCCCGGAGGCGAGGCGCATCGTGGCCGAGGACGTGCTCATCATCGCCGAACGCCTCGACCACCCAGCGGTCACCACCGGCCACGTCCTCCTCGCCATCCTCGAACGCTACGCCTACCTCACCATCGACTTCATCAACGCGCTGCCCGGCATCCGCGAGATCACCGCGGCGGTCACCGGCGTCCTGCCCGGCCAGGAGGACACCTGACACGACCCCGAGCGTGCGCCGATTGCCTCAGATCAAGTGGCAGACCAGCCCCGCCCGGCCCGCCACACGATCCGAGGCAGCGCAGGCCAGCGGGCAGGCCCTACCTCGGATCGCCTGGTACGGGACAAGTGGTTAGAAGAGGGTGGAAGGGATGTCCTATGCCAACGAACCCGAGCTATCGCCAGCCTGTCTGAGCCATCTGCGGGTTCGTGCCATCTAAGTCGAGCCAGGTCACCACCCACCCACTGTCACGGCGCACGATCCGCACCAGCCGGCGCCCCTCATCATCATCGATCTCACGCACCCGCACACGCTCGGCCACCAGCCCAGTCTGAAGGACCAGCACTCACCCGGCCAGCGCCAGGCCAGCGGAGTGACCACCCGCGTGCGCAGTCCGATGATTTCCCGGCTGGCGCCAGGTCTTATGGTCAGGCACGAGATCACACAGATGGAGGGATGCGATGCCGCCACAGACACAGCACCCCGAGCTTCAGCGCTGGCAGCGGCTGGCCGGCACGTGGGCGACCGAGGCCACTCACCCGGCGCTCCCCGGCACCGTCGTGACCGGACAGGCCACGTTCGAGTGGCTTGAGGATCAGCGGTTCCTGATCCAGCGCTCGCACTACGACCATCCAGCGATTCCCGATGCGATCGCGGTCACCGGGATCATCGATGGGAAGCCGTCCATGCACTACTTCGACCCCCGCGGGGTGCACCGGGTGTTCGCGGTCGACATCACCGCGGACACCTGGCGATTCTGAAACGACACACCCGGTTCTCGCAGCGATTCACCCACACGCTCAGCGACGACGGCAACGCAATCAACGGTCAGGGCGAGCTATCGACCGATGACGGTGCCACCTGGGAGCACGACCTCGCGATCACCTACCGCAGGATCGGCTGACATGCCCACCGCCGGCGCGAAGTTCGAGAACGGCAAACTCGTCGAACGACCCGACGAATCAGGAGGTGATCAGCAAGCCGCGTGACCAGGGCGGCCATGAGACCGGTCGGCATGTCGGTCGGAGCTTCCGCGTCAGGTTCGGCTGCTTGACGGGGTGGGGGTGCATGGACGGACTCAGACATGCAGGGTGGGCCGGTAGATGAGCTCTTGGATGTTGCCGTCGAGCGTCCGGCTCTCGATCAGCTCGAGGTCGAAGTCGGCCGCACCCTGGAAGATCGGGTCCAGCCCGGTCTGACCGGTGATCACAGGGAAGAGCGTCACCTGGACGCGGTCGACCAGGCCGGCGGCCATCAGCGCCCGGTTCATCGACAGGCTGCCGTGCGAGCGCAACGGCAACTCGGACTCCTCCTTGAGCCGGGCGACGACGTCGGCGGCGTCACCGCTCACGACGGTCGCGTTCGGCCAGTTGAGGGGTCCTTCCAGTGCGGTCGACACCACCGTTGCCGGCATGCTCCTCATCCGCTGCGAGTGGCGGTGCTGACGGCCGTTTAGTCACAGCCTCCAGGGAACCCGGTTGTCCGGTGGTTAGCTGCCTGGTGTGATCAGGCCGGATTCATAGGCCAGCACGACGGCTTGGACGCGGTCGCGCAGGTTGAGCTTGGCTAGTATCCGTCAGACATGGATTTTGACGGTTCCTTCAGACAGGTGCAGTTCGGTGCCGATCTCGCGGTTGGATCGCCCGGCGGCGAGCTCGAAGAAGACGGTTTGTTCCCGGTCGCTGAGCTTGCTCAGCAGGGCGTCCCGGTCGTGTTGCCGGTCCGGATCGGGTAGCAGGGGGACGAATTGGTCGATGAGCCGCCGTGTCGCGGTGGGGGCGAGGACCGCGTCGCCGCCGGCGAAGCTGCGGATGGCGGCGGTCAGTTCAGCTGGTGGCGCGTCTTTGAGGAGGAATCCGCTGGCGCCTGCTTTGAACCCGGTGAAGACGTACTCGTCCAGGTCGAAGGTGGTGAGGATCAGGACCTTGGTGAGCGGGCCGGCGGCGGTGATCGAGGCGGTGGCCCGGATTCCGTCCATGCCGGGCATCCGCACATCCATCAGCACGACGTCAGGGTGCAGGGCTGATGCCATGCTGGCTCCGGTCGCCCCGTCCGCGGCTTCCCCGACCACCTCGATGTCGGGCTCTGCTTCCAGGATCATCCGGAATCCCCACCGGAGCAGGGACTGATCGTCGACGAGCAGGACCCGGATCATGGGGCGCCCCCGTCGTCTAGCTGCAGCCGGGCCGAGACCGTCCAGCCCTCAGGCTGGCGGGGACCGGCCTGCACATCGCCGCCGTAGGCGCGGATCCGTTCCTGCATGCCGACCAGGCCGCTGCCGGTGCCGGCGGGTGCGGGGGCGGTGGTCTTGCCCGCACCGTCGTCGTCGACATCGACGCGCAGTTCGCCGGGCAGGAAGTGCAGGCGCACCGAGGCGCGGGCGCCTGCCCCGCCGTGCTTGAGGGTGTTGGTCAGGGCCTCCTGCACGAGGCGGTATACCGTGAGCTGCACCCCGGCAGGCAGGTCCGGCGCCTGCCCGCGGACCTCCAGCGTGGTGTCCAGCCCCGCGGACCGGACCCGCTCGATGAGCATGTCGAGCTGGGTGAGATCCGGTACTGGCTGCAGAGCCTCGCCGGGGTTCTGGGCCGGGGGGCTGGCGGAGGATGCCGAGGAGCCGGCGGGTATCGGCGAGCGCGCGCCGCCCGGTGGCCGCCACGGTGCGCATGACGTCGGTGGCCCGTTCCGGCGAGGTCGCGGACGCGGCGATCGCGGCGTCGGTCAGGGTGGTCATGACGGTGAGGTGGTGGGCGACGATGTCGTGCATCTCGCGGGTGATCCGGGCGCGTTCGGCGGCCGCGGCGAGTGCGACCTGCTGGTCTCGTTCGCGTTCCAGCCGTTCCGCGCGGTCGTGCAGTTCGGCGAGGTAGGCGCGGCGGGTGGCCCAGTACAGGCCGAGGCCGAGGGCGGCGGCGACCATTCCGGAAAGGAAGATCGCGTCATACCACCAGCCGCCTCCCGCGAACAGGAGCAAGCCGGCGACCACGGTCAGCTCGAGCAGGCCGGCACAAACCAGAGCGTCCCGGCGTGGCCGCCTTGCGGCCACCGTGTACAAGGCGATCAACAGGCTCACGCCGTTGAGGGCGTGGGTCCAGAGCCCGGCCCCGATGGGGCGGCCGTCAGAATGGGAGTTGCACTCCTGCGAGGGCGGGGGTGATGACCTGGCGTAATCACTGCGGCGGTCCGTGGGTTTTCTCGTAATCTGCTGGGCTTCGGCCGGCCCAGTCTCCAGGGCCTCAGCCCGGGACCCGGAGGTGTCCCAATTAGAGTCGTCTGCCATGACCGCCCTGACTATCCCCGCGTTCGCGTTCGCGACGGCCCTGACGGTGCTAGTGTTCACGTTCGGCGTGCGACGGCTGATGGGACTGCCCCTGTCGCCGCTGCGCACGCTCATCGTCGGCCTCATTGCCTTCTTCGCCGTCTCGCCGATCGCTACGGCCATCGGCGGCCCGGCGGTGACCAGACGGGCCAGCGTCCTCCCGAAACTGTGGTTCATCATCCTGGGCGTCGTCATCGCGGTGCTGGTTGGCATGATCTTCCTCGTCATCGCCGAGGCGCTGGTCCCGAGCGGGTCGATGCCCGGGCCGATCTACGTGCTCCGCAGGGTGCGGCGGCTGCTGAGCCGGGCCGGCCGCTATTGGCATATCAGCCGGATCCTGGTCCGGCGCGGCCTGCTCCCCTACCTGCGCGGCGGCCGCCGGTCGGAACTGGCCACGGCGGACGGCGGGGTCACCATCGTCAAGCTGGGGCAGATCATGTCCACCCGCGGGGACCTTCTCCCGGCCGAGTTCATCAGCGAGCTGAGCCACCTGCAGGACGACGCGCCCCAGGTTCCGTGGTCGAGGATCGAGGAGGTGCTCCGGTCCGGGCTGGGCGCCGGGTGGACGAGGCGTTCGGCACCTTCGACCGTGAGCCCATCGCCGCGGCGTCCATCGCCCAGGTCCATGCCGCGACGCTCACCTCCGGGGCCCGGGTGGTGGTCAAGGTGCGCCGGCCGGACGTCAACGCGATCGTCGAACGCGATCTCGACATCGTTATCCGGCTGGCGGGCCGGTTGCAGCGCGGCACGAACTGGGGCCGGGCCGTCGGCGCCGTCGAGCTGTCCCACGGGTTCGCCAGCGCGCTGCGCGAAGAGCTCGACCTGCGGATCGAAGCGCGCAATATGACGTCGGTCGCCACCGCGTCAGCCGCGCGGGGCGGCGGCAGCGTCCGGGTCCCGGTCCCGCATCAGCCGCTCTCCGGGCAGACGGTGCTCGTGATGGAGCGTCTCGACGGCCGGCCGCTGGCCGCCGCCGAGGCCGGGATGCCCGCCGAGATGCGGGCCACGCTGGCCCGCTCTCTGCTCGACAGCCTGCTCTGCCAGGTCATGCTCGACGGGACGTTCCACGCCGATCCGCACCCCGGCAACATCCTGCTGCTCACCGACGGGCGGCTCGGCCTGCTCGACTTCGGGTCGGTCGGCCGCATCGACGCCGGGCTGCGCTCCGCGCTCCAGCGCTGCTGCTGGCCCTGGACCGCGGCGATCCAGCCGGCCTCGCCGACGCCCTGCTGGACGTCGTGGAGCGGCCCGGAGATCTCGACGAGCCGCGCCTGGAACGGGCGCTGGGCCGTTTCGTCGCGCGTCACGTCGCGGCCGGGATCACGCCCGACGTCCGGATGTTCACTGATCTTTTCCGCATCGTCGCCGACTACGGGCTGGCCGTGCCGCCGGAGATCGCGGCGGTATTCCGGGCGCCGGCCACCATGGAGGGCACGCTGACGCAGCTGGCTCCCGGTTTCGACATCGTGGCCGAGGCCTGCCGCTTCGCCGCCGAGCAGCTCGCCGGGCAGTTCAGCCCGGACATCCTCCGCACGACCGTGACCGACGAGCTGATCGCGCTGCTGCCCATGCTGCGCCGCCTGCCCCGGCGCATCGACCGGATCAGCGGGGCGCTCGAAGCCGGGCGGCTCAGCATCAACGTCCGGCTGCTCGCCGATGCCGCCGACCGCCGTCACGTCACCAGCCTCCTGCACCAGGTGCTGCTGACCTACCTGGCGGCCGCGTCCGGCATCATCGCGGTGATGATGATCGGCCTGCACGGCGGGCCGAGCATTACCCGGACCGTGACGCTGTACGCGTTCTTCGGCTATTGCCTGCTCGTGGTGGCCGCGATCCTCGCCGTCCGGGTGCTGATCCTAGCGTTCCGCCCCGATGCGGGATGAGGTGCCGGGAATGCGTAAACGGGTGAAGGTGCCGCGCCGCTGACAGCTTGGGGGTGGCGGCGGAGTCTCGCTGCTGCGGGGCGGCAGCCTGGCCCGCTGCCGCTAGCGCGGCGGCGCATCGGCGCGGACCGCTGCCGCCGCGCCGCTACGGCCCGGCGGCCGGCTGGCAACAGCGCGCCCGGTGCGCGGCAGGCCGGAGCGCAGGGGGCCTGGGATGTGCGGTGTGTAGGCTCTGGACTCATCGCCGGGCCTGCGCCACCGGGGGGTTTATCTGGTCATCCCAGCGGCTTGGGCTTGAGGGCGCTGTCGGGGCGAAGCACGCCGTTGTCGTCGAGGTCGTCCAGCACGGCGGGCAGGCCCGCGCTGAGCATCTTCCTGCGGACGCGTCCCAGCAGCTTCGCCATGAAGAATCCGCCGATGCCGGTGAAGCCGGTGTGCTCGTAGGTGAAGCGGGTGCCGCCGGCGTGGGGTTGGAGGCGGTAGACGACTTCGGTCAGGTGGCCGCCTTGGTCGCCGGTCCAGGAGTAGCGCAGCACCGACGGCTCGTGCACCTCGAGCACCTCGCAGTCGACGACGCCGCTCCAGCCGGGCCTGGGCTTCGCGACGAACCGGAACTTGGTGCCCACGATGGGGGTGAATCCTTCCGGCCGCGCCCCCTGGCCGGTGGCGGTCCACAGCGGGATGAGGGCCGGGTTGGTTAGGGCACGCCAGACCTTGGCGGGGGGATGGGGGTAGTCATGCACGATGCGGATCTCACTCATCGCGACTCCTCGATGACGGCGACAGTTGTTATAGTAACTATAAAATCACTGTAGCAGAATTTCTACGGAGACTGGACTATACTGAGGGGATGAGCACCCGGACGGCGGACGGGACGGCACCGTGCGGCCCGGGGACCGCGGCGCCGCCAGCCGAGGGGTTGCGGGAGCGCAAGAAGCGGCTGATGCGCCAGCAGCTGTCCGACACCGCGACCCAGATGTTCCTGGACCGGGGATTCGACGCCGTGCGCGTGACGGACATCGCCGCGGCGTGCGGGGTGTCGGAGAAGACGGTCTTCAACTATTTCCCCACCAAGGAGTCGCTAATCCTGGACCGGCTGCAGACCACGATGGCCTCGCTGCGGACCGGCCTGGCCGAGCCCGGCGTCTCGCCGGCCGAGGCGGCGCTGCGGATCCTGGAGGATGAACTGGGCGCGATGACGTCCTGGCTGGCCGCCCAGGACGACCAGGCCCGGGCCGGCGCCATGATCCAGCGCTTCGGCACCCTGATCCAGGCCACCCCGTCCTTGCGGGCCTATCAGAGCGCCATGATGGACCAGTTCACCGCCGTGGCCGCCGAGATCCTCGCCGGGCGGGCCGCGATGAGCGCGGACGAGCCGGAGCCGCGGATCGCGGCCACCGCCCTGCTCGGCCTGTGGCGCATCCAGTTCCAGGCCCTGTCGAAATACCTCGACGGCACCCGCACACCCGCACAGGTCCACCAGGCCGTGACCGCCGACGTCCGCCGCGCAGCCCACCTCATCGACACCGGACTAGGCTCTTTCGCGGCCTTCGCGCCCGGTACAGCAGGGCGAGGGGACACCCCGGCCACCGCCGGCGCCACCCAGCGCACGTAACATCTGGCACTGCCGCGCCTGAGCGCTGGTGGGGGCCTTCCGGCGCATCTCCCTCCCGGCTCCCGGCTGCCCGGGACGACTTTGAATCCGGCGCATGCGAGCGCCGCGATGAATATAGTCACCGCATCATCACGAGGGCCGACTGGGCCCATATGGCCGCGACGGCACGCGCATAGCATCGACACGCGACGCGGTCGGCGTCCCGTCTAGGCCCGCCCCCGCCTGGGGGTCAGCTGGGGGTGTCGTTGGGCTCGCCGTTGGCGGCGGCGCGGCGGGCGGCCTGGCGGTCGGCGTAGCCGGTGCGGAGGGTGTCGAAGGCCATCGAGGCGGCGATGTCGCGGGCCCGCAGGGTGACCCGGGCGCGCGGCTCGTTGTTGTCCTTGGCGGCCCAGGCCTCGGCGGTGAGGTCGTCGGCGATGACGGTGACCCGGTCGCCCTTGCCGACCGACTCGGCGGTGCGGCTGGCCAGGACGCCGAAGGCGGTGACCTTGACTCAGCGGGTGATGCTGTCGCCGGAGCCGTTGCCGCGGGGGACGTCGATGGCCAGGCGGAGCCTCGGGCAGTCCCGCCACGTCCTGGCCAGGAACCGGGCCGCGAAGATCAGGTCGACCGGCTCGGCCGCCAGCCGGCGCGCCACGAATCCCAGCGCCTGCGCCGCTGCACGCGCGCCATGTGCCTGGCCACGCGCCGGCTCCCGGGCAGGACCATGATGAACCGCTCGCCCCACAGCCGCCCCGCCCACCAGTGCGAGGCGTCGGACTTCATCAGCCCTGGACTCGCGGCGAGCACCACCACGGCCGGCGTTCCGTCCAAGGCCCTGGCGAACGCGGCGGCCGAGATGATGGATTCGGTGCCGCCATTCAGCAGTTCAGCCACTACCGGGTGAGTGCCGGCCAGCGACACCCGCAACGGCAGCAGGACCCAGTAGAGCAAGCCGCTGAGCGCGATGCCCAGCCAGCAGAGATGTCGGCTGCCCGCAGCTTGCCGTGCCAGGGCAGTCGCGGATCGTCCCTGCGGATCCGCCTTCCGGGGCGCGGCGGTAGCCGCGCGTTCCGCGGCCTGGGCCGGTTCCGTCCCGGGGACGCTCATGAGGCAAACTCCCTGACGTGGGCGCACTCCTGCGCGGCGGCTTCCAGGACCAGGCACGGAATCACCTGGCCCGCGGGCATTGCGTAGTCGCTGCGCCGACGTTGCACGACGAGCCCGGCGGCTTGCAGTTCGCAGATGATGGCAGAGCTGGCCGGTAGTACCCAGGCCCGGCTCTGTGCCAGTTCGTACGTGGTGCGCGCGCCGGCAAGCAAGGCGCCGGATAAGTCCAGGCGCACCGCATCCCGGCCACACCTCAAAGCCTGCGGGGCCAAGCCACATGGGGCGGCAGCCCGCAGGTCCAGCTGGCGGCCACATGCGTCGCCACGGGCCCGCGCCGTGGTGGATGGCCCTGCGAACGCCTGATGACGCCGACCGCAGAGCGTGGCTGCATTCCGGTAGCGGACGCGCGAAGAGCCGCCGATATGCACAGCGGCGGCTGCTAGCTCGGTTAGGGCGGCGATGCTGCAGATTAGGGTTATCTGGACAGCTCAGCCAGTGCGGGCGCGTCGCTGGCGGAAACAGGTAGTTGTCGGGGTCGCGCGATCGAGGAGCCCACGGCTTGGGGCAGTCCTACGTCGAGCCGAAGTGTAAGCGGATCGCTAAGCCGTCGCCCCCTGCTACGAGCCAAGGCCTGCGCCAGGCCGCCGTTGGCCATGATCGTCTGGCCGGTGATCCAGCCGGCCTCCTCCGAAGCGAGTATGAGGACACTTTCGGCGATGTCCTCGGGCTCGGCCATGCGGTGGATGACCTGGCGGCCGAGGCTTGCGTCGACGACTGCCGCCGGCAAGTCCTCCGCCATCGCCGTGCGGGTGAGCGACGGGAGCACGGTGTTGATCGTGATCCCGTCATCGCCGAGGGTTGCTGACAGCGCCCGCGTGAACCCGATGACGCCCATCTTGCTCGCACGGTAGGCGATCGATACCGGGCTGGCAATGGCGACCGTTGCCGAGGCGACGCTGATGACGCGCCCCCAGCCACGCCCGCGCATCAGCGGCAGGAACGAATTGCACATGAGCATCGGGCCATTGAGGTTGACGCTCATCACGCGCCGCCAGAGTTCCGAGGTCGAGTTCATCCCGGGTGGCGGACTCGAAGATGGCGGCGTTGTTGACGAGGATGTCGACTCGCCCGAGTTCGTCCGCTACCCGCACGCGCACCTGGTCGATGACGGACGGGTCGCTGATGTCAAGCGTCGCGGCAACGGCCGATCTGCCGGTGCGGGCGATGAACTTGCTGGTTTCGCTCAGGTCCTCGACGTCGCCGATGACGACGGTCGCTCCCTGCTTGGCGAGGCCGACGGCGATCGCTTGGCCGATGCCGCGGGCGGCTCCGGTGACGAGTGCCACTCGCCCGGCGTGGGCTTCCTGGACCGCTGATCCGGACATTGTGATCTCCTTTCCGTTCGCCGGTGGGTCAGGAGCCCAGGGCCGCTGGGGCACCGTCGCGCTGACCCGTGACGGCCGGCTTGAGCACCTCTTCGCACCATTCGCGGAAGCTCGTCGGGGTCGTCGACTCCGGAGTGCGGGGTTCGGCGTTGTCGAGGCCGCTGTTCTTGGCGGCCCACATGTCGGTGACTCCTTGGGCCATCGCGTCCGACATTCCGGCTTGGAGCATCCGCTGTTTCAGCGCCTGGCCGGGGATCTGCTGGAAGCGCACCGGCTTGCCGAGAACCTCGGAGATGATCTCGGCCATGTCGTTGTAGGAGATGTCCTCGGGGCCAAGCACGGCGACGTGGCCGGCGCCGTCCCATGAGTCGTCGAGCAGCAGCCTGGCGGCGGTGGCGGCGATGTCGCGGGTGGCGCAGCTCGGCAGCTTGCGGTCGCCGGCGATCGGCGCGAAGAAGACGCCGCCGTTTCTGATCGGTTCGGCGAAGCGCAGGATGTTGTCCATGAACGAGGGCATTGTCAGCGCCCGGTAGCTGACGCCTGTGCTCGCGATCAGGTCGTCCATCGCGAGCGAGCCCGTGACGTATCCGGCGTGCGCCGCCCAGGGGGTGCCGCGGCCAAGCGCCGAGATCCCGACGACGCGCTTCACCGCGTGGCGCTTGAACGCCTCGGCCGCCGGCCGGGTGAAACCGGCATAGGCGGCTTCGACGCTCTCGGCCTGTGGATCTGGGGGCGCGAGCCAGAAGACGGCGTCGGCTCCGGCGAAGGCTTCGTCGACGACGTCAGGGTCGCCGTGGGAGCCCTCGATGACCTCGACGTGCTCGCGTACGCCGGCCGGGATGCGGGACGGGTCACGGTCGATGACGCGGAGCGCCTCGCCGCTGTCAAGCAGGTTCTCCAGGACTTGGTGGCCGATCTGGCCGGTGGGTGTCGTGATGACGATCATCGCTCCTCCTGCGTTGAGGTATAGCGATGATACACATATATCTTGACTATCGCTATAGAGCGTTGCTAGCCTCGGGCTATGACCGTAAGAACCCGCATCCTCGAAGCCGCCGCTGGCCTCCTCGCCCAGTCCGCCGACGCCGACGCCTCCACGCGGGCTATATGCGATGCAGCCGGCGTCACAGCGCCGACCCTCTACCACCACTTCGGCGACAAGGAAGGGCTGCTCGCCGCCGTGGTCGACTTCGGCTGGGCCACATTCCTGGAGACCAAGCGCGCCGTCGCGGCCGTCGTCCACGACCACGTCGCTGACGACGTCCGGGCGGGCTGGGACAACCACCTCGAGTACGCCCACGAGAACCCGAGCTTCTACAAGCTGATGTGGTCGCCGACGGTCGCCGCCAACAGCAGAGCGGTACGCGAGGCGTACCAGATGCTTTACGACCGGCTGGAACTCGGTGCCGGCCGCGGCCAGCTGCGCATGTCGGCGGAGACGGCGGCGCGCATAGTCCTGTCCGCGACCACCGGCGCCGCGCTGTCGCTGATCTCACAGCCTGACCTGTACGGCGACGGC
>WNGN01002384.1_pt1 | contig 22113 bp, 21 predicted proteins | sample 5400561 | NCBI WGS metagenome assembly WNGN01 (sample SAMN13153379, study PRJNA577476) | soil metagenome | isolation source: 115 cm soil or saprolite under Garry oak tree replicate 2 | place: USA:California | collected 2016-06-15 | reverse complement strand
TGTAGAGATCAGCCAATGGCAGTATGTCGCATGCTCCGTCGCCAAACTTGGTGAAGTAGCCCAGCATGATCTCGCTCTTGTCACCAGTTCCTACAACGAGACCATGCTCGGTGTTGGCGAAATAATAGAGGACCATTGCCCGGAGCCGCGCTTTGACATTGCCCCAAGGAACTCCCCTCGCCTTCTTCGCGTCCAGCGTATTTCGAGAAGCTCCGACAATCGGCGTAATGTCAAAGATCTTGAACCGCATCCGATACTTCGACGCGACCAACCTCGCATCTTCCAGAGCCTTGTCATTCCTCGTTTCCTTCTCCGGCAGATTAATGCCGAGAACCCGCTGGCCACCTATAGCCCGCGCACAAAGTGCTGCGGTGACACTGGAATCGAGACCGCCAGACATTCCTACGACAAGGCATCTTGCGCCTGTTTCTTCTAGGTGAGTTGTGAGGAATCTCTCGAGTCTAGTTGCTGTTTCTTCAGGTTCCCGAATAGCAAAGGGATCTTCGCCGAACCTGGAGGACATGGTCCCCCACCATCAAGTCAGTGTAATAAGCCAAGAGGTTTGCCTAGCTGAATATACGCGAGTCTCGATCTTCCGAGGCGAGGTTCTTGAATAATGGAAGCATCCTGTCCATCGTCACCCAGCGCTCGCCTGCAAACGAAGCTTCGCTCGCTGCTTCTTGGACAACGTTCTTGAGGTCCCGAGGCGTGACGATATACTGTTCACGAACCGTAACTCCCCGCTCAGGAATCGAGGCCTCGTACAATTGCTTCCTGGATCTGATCGTACGCCATATTCCGTCAAACGCCTCATCAGTCAATCCTCCCTTGTAATTCGAGATTGAGGGATCCAGCTCTACTTTGGAACAATAGAAGTCTAACAATCGTTTCACTTCCTCCATCGATCTCGGTGGCGGAACGTAGATAATCCGTTTGATCCTGTCCAGAAGAGCCGTATCTATCACGCTCGGATAGTTTGTTGCAAATATCACGGAGACGTTTCTGTTGACGTGGAAGCCCTCTCCGAGCTCGGTGAGAATCTGGTTGAGCATTCCCTGAACATCCCTTCCAGCGTCCGTCGTCGCCTCCATCCTTGCACGTCCAATAGCATCAGCCTCATCAATGAAGAGAACAGTCGGAGCTGACTCCCGAGCCAGCTTGAAGACTTCTTTGACGTTCTTCGCCGACTCGCCCAGCCACTTCGACACTATCTCGTAGCTCTCTATTTTCAAGAAACTTGTCTCTTGACCTCTCAGACCGATAGTCCCAGCAACCGCCTTAGCCATGTACGTCTTACCGGTACCCGGAGGACCGAACAAGAGTATGGACCCAGCCTCCTCCAACATCCTTGGGTCGCGGATAATCTGCTCCCGCCGAGTTCGAACCGCAGGGTCAAGTATCCACTCGACCGCCTGTCTTAGGCTGAGAAGCTCTTTTTCGAGCCCAACGACATCCTCGTAGAAAACCTTGGGTGACTTTTCCACCTGATACTCTAAGAGGGAACGCTCGCGCAACCGCTCAATTACATCGACAATAACCCCTTTCGTAGGGGAGAGAACCGCGTCAACCTCAGTCGACACTTTCTCCCTAATCTCAGGAGGAATGCTCACTTGAAATGCCTGGCCGCCAGATAACCGGACCAACGCCATATCTCCCTTAACCTCCTCAATAGTCCCAATCGGGCGCATACCTTGCTTGAGCTCCTCCATCAGGTTGTGGTATCTGCGGAGCTCGGTCTGAAGATACTCTATCTGTCGTTCCTTTCTTGTTAGTTCTCTTTCGAGGTCTAGTGCAGGAGGATATTCTGGCGAGTTTTGCTCGGCCATGCAGCTTCTGCTCTAGCATACCCCTTCGGAGAATAAATAGATATGGGCTTGTCCTGCGACCCAACTTTATGGTCTTTCGCGTAGACACCAAATTGGAGACTCAACAAAGATCCCCGTTCTCAAGAACTTGAGAATAGAAAACGATTCCTTGTCGAGAGGAATGGCCTGTCACGAAAAAAATCGAGAACGCGTTTCGCGCCTAGCTGCCGACCATCGTCCCCACGTTCGGCCTCTTTCGCAGAAAGCCTAACCGCGGAAGCTGCAGCCGAATCCCTACGCCACTTATGATATCGAACCTCACGAGTCGTGGAATGATCTGTCGACGATCCATTTTTCTGACGAGCAGATATCTACGCAGCACCTGATGCTCCTCTACCATTCGAAGTTCTACCACACCATCCACTAGACTCTCGACCTTGTGGAATAGTTCTGGCTGCACACTCCCAGTTGAGAGAGTAGCTATCATTTTTCCTCCAACCTTCTTGACCTTCGCAGCAATACTCTGGAGAAAACTGACGGCATGTTTCGGCTCAGTTTCGCTGAAAATAGGCATCAATGAATCAACTATGATGGTAACTTGGTGATTCCCCATCTTTTCCATTAGAGACGTAAGATGGATGCTAACGTTAGTCAAGTCGAAGGGCTGCGGAACCACTCCTTCGGTAACCCCGGCAGTGGCTGAGTAGCAGTCCATGATGCTGAGTTTGTTCAGCAACTGGTACTTCCTTGGGTCCCAGCCGAACTGGCTCATTCTCTCGAGGATGTTAGCAGGAAACGTGTCATAGGTGACAATGATACAAGGCCTCGACCTCTGAAGCTCCTCGTAGAGAATCTGCTGTGCGAGAGTAGTCTTCCCACTGCCCGGGTCGCCGGTGACTAGCACAGATGACGAGTCAGGCAGACTTCCTCCTATGAGCTCGTAGAATCCTTTGAAGGGAGAGGAACCATCCAGTTGTGAGTTCACCTAGGGAAAGTCAACCGCCGAGGCTTCTATTTTCTGTCAGAGCCTCTTCGGCGTATGAATGGGGATTGTAACCTAGACTTGCATCAAAGAGTGACCGAGCCCGTGAGGCGCTGATATCAGAATTTGGTAGACAATCGGTGATTCGTACTGACTTCTCGAGGCTGCGACCGAGAAAAGAGTTCGGACTAGGTCGAGCTAGTCTAACTCGTTATCAAAACGGCCTGTTTCATTTCTTAGGCGAGAATGTAGCTCAAGCAGATTCATCAACGTCGCGATGTCGTCGAGGTCTTCGGCGATATTGACCAGCTTGGGGTTTTCCCCTTCCATGTCGCCCCGACGCATGCTGTTTCTAATCGGCTGCTAGTATAAGGATTATCATTCACCCGGGCAACAGTTCTCGGCAGGAAAGAAACCACGCGAAAGAAGAAGGCTTGGGAAAAAAATGATAGAGCGACTAGATCTTCGGCGGAGGCGGTGTCTTCCGCACCTTGATGGCGAGGAGAATCAGGAAGAACGCTACACCGAATATTGTCAACAGTACGATGGCTGAGACGACAGGAGCTGAAGAAGTGCCGCCCACGTTTAGGGTGATAGTGCTGACGGAGGCGACTGAAGCGTCTTCCCCTATCGGGGCCCCTGAATCTTGTCCCTGGTAGGTGACGTGCACTGAATAGGGCCCGACTGGAATGTCACCGAGTTGAACCAGTCCCTGACTGTTGGTCGTAAACGTCCTACTCGTCGCATTGGCGAAGGTAATAGTTACTGATGCTCCCTGAATCGCGTTGTTCAACTTGTCGACAACTTTGACAGAGGCCGAGTAAGCGCTCACTGCAACAGCGACCGATGCGGAAGCCGAGCTTAGATCGAGGGGCACTGGAGCGAGCAAGTCTCCCTGGTAGCCCTCCCAAGTCGCCGAAGTAACTGTCCAGGAAGTGGCCGAGAGCCACTGACCCGAATACGCTGACGTTGTTACCGTCGATGCGCTGCTTGACAGTACCACGGAGGTTGGAGCAGGAGTCAACGGTTGGCCAGCAGCATCCTTGAAGGTCAGAGTGTACTGGAACTGTTTGTCAAACTTGGCTGTAAATGGGCCGCCATCGGAAGAACCTGTGTAATTGAAGAGCATGATCGGAGTCCGCATCATTAGCGTCGGGGTCCACTGCAAACTAGAATGTGTCCATTCATTCCAAACGTAACGGGCTCCTGAGGAGGCCGACAAGGTTTGGTTTAGAACGGTAAGAGTATGCTGACTATTGTTCGCGAACGAGAACGTGTGAGGTAACGGGTAGACTAGGCCCGTGTTGTTGTCCAACTCAACATATACAGTTCCGTCTGCAGCTGGCACGGTCGTGTCCGCTTTAAGCTGGCATGTAGTGATGCATCCACTGGTTGCGTGGACGTTGACTAAGAATATTGGGACTAACATGATTAAAAGTGCTAGTACTACTAATGAGGCGTATGCCATCTTCTTCAACAGATATGCCCACTAACGTTTGAGCAAACGGGAACCCTATGCTTTAGGGAATCTTTAACCACGATCAAACAGTGTAGGGTACTACCAAGCTTTTGAACGGTGGTTAAGAGAAGGCGCCCTCCGCCGATCTCCGTCGATTGTGCCCGAAGTCGAATCTCGACCGCCGCCTAAGGGAAATCCGTCTCGCTGACTGTGAGTACTGCCGTGCTAACGATGTTTCCGGAGATGCAGAATCTCACTAGGTCCGACCGGAATAGAAAGTTAGATATTGCAGCTTGCCGGTTGATATTTTAGCTTTGGAACTTGGAGATCTAGAGGCAGCGGTTCTCGGGACTGTTGTCCGGCTGGGAAACGCTTCTGCACGCCAAGTCGCCCAAGACCTTCATTCCACGCGCGGGCTTGCGTACACGACGATCAGTACGACGCTGGATCGGTTGTACAAGAAAGGTATCTTGGCTCGTGATGAGGCTGTTGGCAGAGGCGGGTCCAGATACGTCTATCGTCTTCATTCCGAGGACAAGGTCAAGGGTCGAGTCGTGAAAGGATTCGTTGATAGGCTGTTGACTGCCTTTGGACCTAGCATAATCTCTACCCTGCACGACTACATGGATGAGATTCCGAAAGAGGATCTGAAGAGACTGGAAGAGAAAGTTCGAAGGGAGTCCGGGCAACGATAAGCCTGGAGCTTTACTCCGCCTATTTTCTTTCAATAGCGACCCTGGGAATTGTAACAGTCGTTCTGATAATCCAAGCCTCCTCCTACATCGCTTACCGATCGAGCACAGGGAATCCGTTACGAAGATCCAGGCTGCTCTATCCTATTCTGTCCTCCTCTGTTTTCTTTTGGTCTTTTCTCGGAGTCAGCCTTGTCGTTTGCACCCTTTTCCTCGATTCATACGAATGGCAAAGGCAACGAACGGTAGAGTTCGTGTTCGGAAGCTCGCTACTCGCATCTCTCGGAATCGCGTCTCTTCTGTCCATAGTTGCGAGAAAATTCGCGTTCCCTAGGATGCTTGAAGGCATGATCGCGGAATCATTCTCTGGCTCTGCCTTAAGCGAGACATGCACAACTCTTTGCAGAAAGATGAACATCGAGCGAGTCGATCTTAGAGAAGCAACAGTTGGAAATGCTTTTTCCCTGAGGAACAACGGACGGAACGTTGTGGCAGTCTCTCCGGAAATGGTCGCATCGATGTCCTCGGCAGAGGTCGAGGCGGTGATCGCTCACGAATTGTCTCACTTGAAGAACAACGACTCTCAGGAAAAGGGATTCGCTAGGTTGGCCAAGTTGGCCTTTGCTTTTGACCCTATTTTACATCTTGTTGAGGCGGCTGTCCATAGAGAAAGGGAACTCTTGGCGGATCAGTCATCGGTCCACTATACGAAAAAACCATTGGCCCTCGCGTCCGCTTTGCTGAAAGTTCATTCAGCCTATCATGCCCACTTACCGGGACCCGGTGCTGGATTGTTCGTGGGTCGCAACTCAAAGGGCTTGCTCAGCAGGTATCCTGACCTTGATCAAAGAGTCCAGCTTCTGATCAACATGGCTCGCGAGATAAAGATGCAAACAATTCCAGCCTAGGGAAGGCTCTTTTATAGCGTCATCGAGTTTGGGATGCTGACTTGACTGTTCAGATTCAGAAATACAAGATGATCATAGGCGGAGATTGGAAGGACAGCTCAAACGGCGCTGTCTCATCAATTCTCGACCCTTCGAACAACGAGGTTGTAGCCGAGGTTCCCCGAGCGACAAAACAGGATGCGAAGGCCGCTGTTGAGAGTGCGAGAACGGCCCTTGAGTCTGTAGGCTGGGTTGACATCGATCCCAGTAAAAGGGGGCGCCTTCTCACCAAGCTGACGGGTCTCGTCCGAGAAAATTCTGACCAGTTAGCAAGGCTCGAGACTCTAAGCGAGGGTAAGACTCTCCGAGAGTCAAAGGGTGATGTAGCCTGGGCGGCGAGAGCATTCGAGTACTGGGCTGGATTAGCGGACAAAGTTGAAGGAGAGACCATACCAGTGCCTCCAAAGCGGTTGAACTACACTCTTCGAGAACCGCTCGGTGTGACCCTGCACATCGTTCCTTGGAATTATCCAATTGCACTAGCTGCCAGAAGTTTGGCACCGGCCATTGCCGCAGGAAACACAGTTGTCATGAAACCTTCTGAGATTACGCCACTTACAGCTATCATGCTGGGAGATCTAGCGCTTAAAGCCGGGATCCCCAAAGGAGTCGTCAACATTGTAACGGGATCGGGCGCAGAAGTTGGCTCAGCCCTTGTTTCTGACCCGCAAGTGGACGGAATTGTTTTCACAGGGTCTGCTGAGACTGGAAAGCAGGTCATGGAATCCGCCGCGAAAAACGTCACTAGAGTACTTCTAGAACTAGGCGGGAAGAACCCTCACATCGTTTTCCCTGACGCTGACCTAGCGAAAGCCGCTAAAAGTGTGAAAGAAGGAATCTTTACCAATGCTGGACAGATGTGTTGGGCTGGATCGAGAGCCTTCATTCATGAGAATGTGTACGACAGCTTCGTAAAGGATCTCGTAGCTAAGACCCGAGCGATAAAAGTCGGGCCCGGCACGGACGAAACCAGCGAGATGGGACCATTGGCTTCGAAATCCCGCCAAGACGCGGTTCTGGGGTTCGTCAAGGACGGCCTCGAAGAAGGAGCTAGCCTACTCTGCGGAGGAAAGAGGCCGACTGACCCGAGATTGCAGAAGGGAAATTTCGTCGAACCCACTATCTTCGAGAATGTCAACGGGCAAATGAAAATTGGCTGCGATGAGATTTTCGGACCCGTACTCAGCATTACCAAGTTCAAGACCCTGGATGAAGTAGTTGCCATGGCCAACGAGACGGATTACGGACTCTACGGGGGAGTTTGGACAAGCAACCTGAAAGTAGCTCATGAGCTCGCGGCTCGCCTCCAAGTTGGTGGACTTGCGGTAAACGAGTATTTGGTGACTTTTCCTCAGACCCCGTTCGGCGGCTACAAGGACAGCGGTATCGGGCATGAGAATGGGATACGCTCGTTGGAATTCTACACGCGGACCAAAAACGTCTCGATAAACCTGTCATAGAAACCTGCGCCAATTCACCGGCTCTCGCATTTTCATCCGGAATCGCCCCATTTTCTGCCCTGATCGCGATTCTGGGATGCCTTCTGATCGTTCGCCTAGAATCGTTCGGGATTCGCCGAAATAATGGCGAGTTTCGCCCTGGCATCCAACCCGATATCGTGCCCTGATCAGATAGACTCGCCTGTTATCGATGCCGGACGGGAAAATCGTTTCTGGAAAAAGTGGGGTATTGTTCATCGGTTTGCGTGGCATGAGTGGTCTCCGCGAACCTTTGTGAAAGTAAATTCTATGGTTAGGCGAATAGTCTGCTTCAAACCAGGAGAATCGTTCAGAATCAACGCTAGGACGCGAAATCCCGAGAACAACTCCAAGCGTCTCACGACGCAAGGACGAGAGTCGTAGCCCTGCTGCGCTTTGGAATGGGTGAAGTTTTCTCGATCTAGGTTAGTTCGTCCAGCAGCGGCGTAATGTCGCGGTTGTAAATGTCCTGTTCGACAAAGGGCTTGTCTTTCAAGGCGGGCATTCGCAGGGCCAACTGGTCTTCGAAGGTCGGTACTTCCATCTTGAAGAAGACACCGATCGGTATTTTGTCGCCCCACTCGAAAGACTTTACCAGCGCATTTCCCTTCTTCGCGTTAACCTCTCCCTCTATCGAGGGATCAGCAACCGCGCCGTTGTATCCTGAATCTTCCAGCTTGTAGAGCCTCGGAGCCTTGACCGGAAGGTCTTCGCCTCCATACCACTCCTTCGTGTTGATATCATTGTACGTCGGGCAGGTTTGTAGAACGTCTACGAACGCGCTTCCGCGATGCTCTATCGCCGCTCGGAGAGTCTGCTTGAGATGGCGCACATCGAGAGCATAGCTCCGTGCGACGAACGTGTATCCGGAGGCGACGGCCATTGCAATCGGGTTCACGCGCTCAACAATGGCAGGTCCAGGCATCGATTTCGTCTTAACGCCCTTCGGCAATGTTGGAGAAGCCTGACCCTTGGTCAACCCGTAGACCCCGTTATCATAGAGAACATAGGTAAAATCCAGATTTCTTCGTCCCGTGTTGACGAAGTGGCCGGCGCCGATGCCCAGCCCATCTCCATCACCACCCACGGCCACGACAGTCAATCCGGGGTTAGCGAGGCGAGCGCCGGTAGCAATTGGAAGCACCCTACCGTGGAGCGTGTGAAAACCGTAGGCGTTCACAAAGTGCGGAGTCTTGCCTGAGCATCCGATTCCCGAGAAGATCGCGACCCTGTGCGGTTCCAGCTGCATCTCCAGCAATGTCATCTGGATCGCGTTGACGATTCCGAAGTCCCCGCAACCAGGACACCAGTCGTTGTGAACCTGTGTCCGGTACGTTTTCAGCTCAAGCATGAGATACGGTAACCTCCTTGATTCCGTTCTTTATTATATCTTTGACACCCTCGTAGATTTCGTTTTGAGAAAATGGTCTGCCGTCGAACTTGACAATAGTGTTGTCCATTCCGATACCGGTTCTTTCACGGATCAAACCTGCCATCTGCGCTGAATAGTTGTTCTCGATCGCGATTTTTCTCCGAGCAGAACCGAGTACTTGCTGGACGAAGTTGATGGGGAACGGGTTGACGTATCGCACCTGTAGAAAGTTTGTTTCTATCCCATCGCTCTTGAGGTCTTCCATTCCATCGAGTATCGCGCCCTTTGATGATCCCCAGCCGACGAGAGTAATCGGAGCAGACTTGGGTCCGTGTAGAGTTGCCTTCTTTGAATCCGGAATAACTTGTCCTGCCAACTCGACCTTTCGCATTCTTTTCCTCATCATCTTGATCCGAATATCCGGTGCCTCGGTGATATGACCATACTCATCGTGCTCATCTCCAGTTGTCCAGAATATTCCACCTTTCTGGCCAGGAATCGCTCGCGGAGAGATACCTAGTTCCGTCCAGCGATACCGCCTATAGTCTGTGCCCGTAGCCAAATCTGATTCTCGGACCATGTCGCCGCGATCGACCTTTAGACCGTCGCCGTTGAATGGAACAATGTCCTGGTACGTGCTCGCCAGAAACTTGTCAGTTAGCAGGATTACCGGTACCTGGTAGTGTTCCGCGTAGTTGAATGAGTCGAAAGTGTCGTAGTAGGTTTCGACCACGTCTCCCGGTGCGATAATGATTCTGGGAAATTCTCCGTGGGCAGCATGGAGAGCGATGATAGAGCACAACAACTGGTCCCGGTGCCTCAGTTATTCCCGCCCATCCCAGGCCTTCTGCCATAAGGGAAAATCCTGGTCCGGAAGTGGAGGTTGAAGATCTGAGACCCGCATGAGCGGCACCAGTCGCCATGTTGATGGCGGAAATCTCGTCTTCCGCTTGTACAACAATCATGTTGTAGTCCTTTTGATGGGACTCCAAGTACTCGCTCTCGTCCGTTGCTGGTGTAATCGGATAGTATGTTTGGAATCCGCATCCGGCCTTGAGCTTGGCGATGGCGACCGCTTGGACGCCCCTGATCATCATCCGCTTTCCAGATAGCGGTTGTTTTCGCAGCTTTGTCGGAAAGGCGTCTTCGCCGAAACTCTTCTTCGCGTAATCGAACCCGCGTCTTGCCGCGCTAACGTTCAGATCTCCGAGCGCTGCCTTTCGTCCCGTGAACCCTTCTCTGATAGCTTCTGTCGCAAGATCGAAGTCATAGTCAGCTAGGCCCAGTGAGGCGCCTAGGGCGATCGTGTTGACCATTACTTGGTACTTGCTGAGCTCCTTGTCCTTCCCGAACTCCTTCAGCGCATCAACAAGTAGATCCATGTAGGGAATGGGAAAGAGTTTGATATCGTCTCGCCCGAAAGAATCAGGTGTAAGGTTCAGGCTGCGATCGTAGATTATTCCGCCGCCGGGGCTAACCTCGTGTCTGTGACCCCGATGAGTCGGGTGAGGCTTGTTCATATCACCAAATATCGTTTCTCGATCGAGAGCGACCAACAAGTCGACCCAGTCCACGTGAGAGCGAGGAGCTTTTGATTCTACCCTGAGCCTGTAGTAGCTGTGTTCTCCTTTGATGTTAGAGTGATATTCGATGTTGGCAAATATGTGGAGTCCTCCTCTAATGCAGGCCTTTGCAAAGTTCTCTGCAACCGAGTTGATTCCGCTGCCCTGAGGACCGCCTATCATCCAGGTGAAACTGTTGGTTACCGTCAAATTCCAGCACTATTACAGGATCGTCTACCATAGAAAATTCTTTGCCCAAGAGAACGAATTTGCCTCCTTTGGGGGTCGAAGTCGCGGCATGAAAACAAGCGCTATATACGTAGCAGCTAGCGAGAACTGACTTTCGCCATGAACCAAATGGGACGTGCAGCACTGGCTGAGGCCTACGGAACCTTTCTTCTCACCATGATTGGTCCAGGGACAATCATAGCTGTCACGTTTCTCGATGGCGGAGTTACGAGTGCAGGACTTGGCTTTATTGGCCTCGCCCACGGAGTGGCGTTGCTACTAGCCGTCTATACAATTGGCCGGCTTACCGGTGCTCACATCAACCCTGCTGTGACAATCGCTCACTGGGCTACCCGGAGGATAGAAACAAGGAAGGTGGCACCCTACATTCTCGGCCAGCTTGCAGGCGCAACCATCGCAGGCTTCGTCCAGCTCGCGTTATGGACATCAAGCAACAACAGAGGACTCGTGCAGGCCGCACAGTCAACCTTTCTAGGTGATACTATTCCAAGCCCGCAATTCGGAATAGGTGCCGTACTCCTGGCCGAAGTGATCGGGACAGCTATTCTTGTCTTCACAATATTCGGAGCCACAAACAAGACTGCGGACCCGAGCCGCGCCGGAGTAACCATAGGATTTGCCCTTGCCGCCATCGTGTGGATGTTCGGGCCAATTTCAGGAGCGTCTCTTAATCCAGCCAGAACATGGGGACCGACAATAGCCTCAATAGTCTTCAGCCTTACCCCGCTGGGTAATCTATGGATCTATATTGTTGGACCTGTCCTAGGAGGCCTGCTCGGAGCCTTCTTGTATGATGCATCGAGATAGATCTACAATCAGGCTTTGACAAGATCACAGGACCTTTCTCTGGTCTGACCGCGCGTGCTTTCAGCAAGGGTCGGCGGGAGCTACGGCCGATCCTGTTGCTAGGCTAGACTGGCAAAAAAACATTGCAGGCGTAAATCGCTTCGCCTCCTAGGCCCTCCAAAATGGACTCCACTCCTATGAAAGCATCTTTCTCCCAAAGTGTATAACTGGCCTTTGAATCAAGCCTGGAGAATCTCTTCTAGCTCAACCAAGAGACCCTTCAAAGAGCCTCCCGGAATATTCTCGACGGGACCTGATTCAACAAATCGAAGGGTTGGCCGATTCATATTTTGGGCTGTGCCGGCGTTGTTGGCTGGGTTGGCGAAGGAGTATAACCCGGGTTGACTCTTTGATTGATCTCGTTTGCCAGAGCGTGTCCGTGGAGGACCACGGTGACCTTCTTCACTCCGTCAAGCTTGGAGGTAAGGGTCCGTATGTTCATTCCAATATCTTCTGCGAAAATCGGCGGGCAGAAAGGCGCGGTAAGATGATACTTTATGAAAATCTCTCCATTATCCTGGATGCTTATCTCGTCAACCAGGTGCATCTCAGTAATCGGTAGACCAATCTCTGGGTCAACGACCTTCTCGAGCTCCTTCTCAACTGCTTCGACCGTAACCATGCTTCTCTCCCATTACATCAGTTCCCGTTTTGATTTATAGCTTCCTTGAAGCAGAAGGCGCATCGGGAACATTTTCAGCAGATGTACTGAGCGAGTCCTAGAGTCACCACATTAGCTGGGTCACGGGGGATTTCGTCCCGGGATGGATTTCGTATCCGAGAAATTATGACGTAAGTCATGTTTAAATAGATTCCAAGGCTAATTCTTCGATGGCCTCTTATTGATCATTCCCTGCGAAGTCGCCGCAAAATCTGTTATTCCGGCATTGAGAGCTATGGTGGCCCGTGAGCTCATTGAAGACTATGGAATGAAACAGGAACTAGTTGCAGAACGACTTGGAGTGACGCAGGCAGCAGTCAGCAAGTATAGACATCAAGTTCGCGGGGAGGCAGTAGATCTTGAAGGCGCTGCAGAGGTACGTCAGATAAGCAGAGATATCGCATCCATATTAGTTGGTGACCCGAGTCCTCTTGACGTTTCGAGAAAGTTCTGTCAGGCATGCACGGATATCCGCGCGCTAGGCCTCATGTGTGAGACATGTAGGAAGGTCGATCCCAGCTGGGACGTGGAACACTGCACGATCTGCTTTGGGCATCACAGCTGCGCCGAAACGGTCAGCATCGAGCCCAGCAGTATCGCAAAGTATAGAAAGATACCAATCCGGCACTGACCTATCGACTCAACTCAACCCTACGTCGTCTAGTGTAACGGGCTTCAGTCTCTTCAGTGTCTTCGGGACAAGCGTTCTGCCCAATGCTGCGGGGCCGGTCCATCGAGAACGGCCCGGAAATTGCTAGTACTTGATGATCCTTCCACTGGAAGACTTCCGATAGGGCCCTCTCTTCCGGCGACGAGCCTTGTCTTTTGACTCTCGCCTACGAATCATGTGGTCTTCAACACTCATCATTTTCCCCCCAATAGTCCGCCCGTCGGTCTCGCCAGAGACAGGTCAACTTAAATTGCGTGTTAAAAGGGCTTACCAGCATCCAAGGAGAGAGACGAGGACATCATGAAGCTAGGTTTTGGTAAACCGAAACCGAAAGACCCTCCAACCAGAGCAAAACCCGATTCCATAACCGCCACCAGACTAAGGGAACTTTGCGGTGACGACATTGACCTCTACGGAGCAATGTCCCGCCTCATGTTCCTAGACCCAAAAAAAATCCTATTGCCCCTCGAGGGAGTCCTTAAGGACGCTCAAGAATATGAGATGCAAGGCAACAAGTTAAGGGCCGAAGTCGAGTACCGGATCGCTGGCGGTATCTCTCTGTCGAAGGGGGACGCGGACGGAGTCAACAAGTATTTCTCAAAGGCCGCTTCGTTCGCAGGAGACACTCATCCTGAATATCAGATTATCCTCAAGCGAAGCAGCGAAGCAGTGGCTGTAGCTCGAAAGTACTACGAGGAATTTGGCTCAACGGGTCCAGTCGTAATCGGATAGGCCCAGTTCTTAGTCGTCTTAGACTATCCTGAACCCGCGAAACTCGCCCTTAAAATCAGACCATTCAATATCTAGACCGCTGACCTTCGCTCTCGGAGGACCAACCCGGCAGAACCTTACTAGCTCCTCTAGCATCTCCTTGTCTCCCTCCGCTACAGCCTCAACTCTTCCGTCCTGAAGGTTTCGAACCCAACCAGTGATTCCAGTCCGGCGGGCCATGTCGGTGATCTCTCGTCGAAATAGGACGCCTTGGACTATCCCTCTGATCACGATTCGGGTACGCGCCTTCAATCTTGCGGGTTGACAACCTTAGTTTACTGATGTTCTACTTCGAATACATGTTGCTTTCTGAGCAGAGAGAAGAGGACGGGATTCTATGCTGTCGCAGAAGCTAATAGCTGTGGCACGACCTGCTGTGGTGGGGGTTCCTTAGCGACAATAATTAGTTCTTGGACTAGAGTCTGCGACTTCAACCCGTTCAAGGCGGAAAAAGCTTCCAGAGTCATATAGATGTCGCCAGCGTCCTCCGCTTCGAGCCTCAAACCATTCCTAACCAGGATCTCCCGAGTCCTTGGGAAGGCGACCAGGAGGTCACCGATCGCGGTTTCCCCACGTATTGTCTCAACAGTTATCCTGACAGCCGCTTGAGGAGGCGCCTCGACGCGTGGGAGCGGCGGGATTGAGACGGGAGCTTGAGCAATCTTCGTCTCGGCCTTTCTCTTAGCTAAATGGACCTTCGGCTTCTTGGCGGTCTTTGTCTTAGTCCCTGACTTCTTCTTTGGCCTTCGCCGTGCAGTTCCCTTTTTTGTCGCCATCTAAGCTACGCCTATAGCTTACACCAGTGATGCGGAACTTGCGTTAAAAGATTCGGGACCATACCTGGACATCACGAAAGAGGGGAAAGCGCACTGTGGGTCACTGGCTTGGTTCAACCGACCAGGCAATCGGTAGCCCTTGTGTAAGCTGTTCGACCTGTTTGGCCGCTCGATTCCGGAGTTCATCTGCGATACCGGCTATGATGCTGCTGGAATAGTCCTCTATCCTTCCTTGGTCCGACATGTAGGCAATAGCTGGGTCAAGAGGAACTGCTCCTAAGAAGGGCAATCCTAGACTAAGTGCCAATTTTTCGCCTTTTGGTTCTCCAAAGAGATTGATCTTCTCGCCACAACTTGGGCAAGTGAGATAGCTCATGTTCTCGACGAGACCAAGTATTGGGACCTCCATCTTTTTGGCCATGTTTACGGCTTTAGAAACGATCATTGAAGCAAGGTCCTGTGGAGAGGAGACGACTATAACGCCGTCTAATGGCAGCGATTGAAACACCGTTAGAGGAGCATCGCTGGTGCCCGGTGGAAGGTCAACGAGGAGATAGTGGAGGTCGCCCCAGTCGACGTCCCAGTACAATTGGCGGATGACACTGTTTACAATTGGACCCCGCCAGACCACTGGCATGCTAGGGTCTTCCAAGACGAGGTTGATCGACATTACTTTGATCCCAGTCCTAGTCATGAGGGGTACTATGCCGCCCCCAGGACCCTTGTAGGGCTTACCCGATACGCCCAGCACTTTGGCCATACTGGGTCCCGTGAGGTCTGCGTCGAGAACCCCTACCTCGTACCCGCGTCTCTTAAGCTCCGAGGCGAGCATGCCGGTGACGAAGGATTTTCCAACGCCTCCTTTTCCCGAGATGACGGCGATGATGCTGCGAACGCCTCGCCTACCTAGACGTTCAATACCCGGGCCAACAGGTCCGCTCTTCGGACGGGTTACTTGACCTGTTCCGGCTTGCAACTGCAACTTCAATTCTTCTAGTTCCTTTCTAGTCATTGTTGTTGTTTCGACTTTCACGGAAGTCACGGCTTCGAGCTTTCGCACCGCAGCCTCCACATCTGCCTGGAGAGTCTTCGCAAGGGGGCAGTGCGCGACGGTGAGGGCAATCTTCACGTAGACGTCCCCATCGCTAACTGTAATATCTCGGACCATATTCAGATCGACAATGCTTCGGCCGATCTCGGGGTCCAGCACACCTCGCAGCTTTTCCAAGACTAGGTTCTTATCAACCAACGGACGATCCACTGTTCGGAACATGATCATGGAGCCGTCCTCGCTATTTACACCCTCCTCCCCGGAGGCATGATGACAATGCTGACCTAGCGTCGGGCATGGAAGCCATGATGGTCTCTGAAATAACCAAAAGAGCCCTGAAAGATTTCGGTCTCACGGAATACGAGGTCAAAGCGTACATAGCACTGGTGCAGTCTGGACCAATGCCCGCTAGCCAGCTCAGCTCTACCGCAGCGATTCCTTACTCGAAGATATACGAAATATTAGGGAATCTCGAGAGAAAGGGCTGGGTAGAAAGCGAGCAGGGCAGACCGAGTAAATACTTTCCCAAACCTCCCGCCACCGCACTCGAATCATCCCGGGTGAGGATGGAGAACACGCTCAAGTCCAGCCAGACAGATGCTTTGTTGGAATTGCAACCTCTCTATGAGAAGAAGGAGGTACAAGAGAGACCGGACATATGGATCGTCAGGGGACAGGACAATGTCCTGGACAGAATCAAGGAAACCCTCGGCAGAACTAGAAGAGAACTACTCGTTGCCATGCCAATCGTTCCCGATTCCGTGATTTCAATGGCTGCACCATTGCTGTCGCTCATGAACGATCGAGGTATCAAAGTCTCAGTCATGATTCCGAGCGGGACTAGCAAAGACACGGTAGGGAGGCTTAAGGAATTGGTCCAGGTCAGGGTTCGAGAGCAGATGTTCGGTGGAGGAATCATCTCGGACAGTAATGAAATCATCATATTGCTAGGCGAGGAGCCGGAGAAAGGGCTTACCCTAGCGATATCATCGCACCATGCAGGGCTTGTAAAGTTCGGAAAGAGCTACTTCGAATTCCTCTGGGAAAACTCTAGACCTACCTAGCCAAGCTGATGCAACAAAAAAGGTAATAGACCGTTGGGCAGAGGCTCGGGACCATGCTCCGGTGGTGTAGCCCGGTTTAGCATAGCGGCCTTAGCCCAACACGAGTGTAAGGACGGCCAGTCGAGCGTCAACCAGATAACGGCGGAGAATCGCAACCTCCATAGCCGTTGATCGCGGGTTCAAAAGCGGCCACTGCGCCGCGGAGAGTCCCGCCCGGAGCACCATCAAGACGCGGGGGTACCATAGCCAGGTCAAATGGGCAGTAGGCCGAAAGAGGTGCCTGCCCTGGGCTTAGGACCCTGTGGCGAAGGCCTTCGTGGGTTCGAATCCCACCCCCCGCACCAATTGCACACCACGTCTGATTGATCCTTGGAACCAAAGTCGGCCCAGTTTCGGATCCGCTCTCAACGCGCAATGAATCCTAGTCTATTCAAGATGGAACGGGAAGAATGGAACCCCCAACTACGATCGGTTTAATAATTGTGACGAGAGAATGGTCCTTCATTGTTGGAGCCACAACGAGCCCGTCACCATAATCCAACTCCTAGAAAGGCAGCCTGGACTACTGCAAGAATCCTAGCTTTGGCATTGGTTGTCCTTGCCGCCACATCGACTGCAGGTATTGGCGTATACTTTGCGAGTCGTCAGATATCTCAAGGTTCGACCTGCTCGACCGGAGCAGCAAACTATGCTTCGTGCAGTTCCTGTGATTCAGGACAGCCCTCCGCGAGCAGTTCTTGCATGAACAACTGTATCAACGGAGCTACTAACCCGCCTGCTTGCAACAACAATAAGTGTCCTAACTATGCGTACAGGAGTTCCGACATTTCTCAGGATCCTAAGAAGATTTGTCGAAGTTACTGAGCTTTGGCTTAGGGCTTGCACCTTGTTTAGGCACCGACTCATCCGCATTCGCCAAAACGCCGCTTAGGACAACATAAGCTAGAGCGTCCACCGCTACGCATGCAATATCGAACTCATCTCTCGAACCCTTGACGACCACGTAAAAGGAGGCCGGCATCCAATCGGGACGATCTCACTCAAACAACGTTAAGGCGAGCCTAATCGGCTTGAGAGCCCTGCTCTAATTTCAATTATCGGAATGAGTTACGGGAGGACCAAACCGTCTTTGATTACTCATCGTGCTGTCACTCTTTACCTAAGTCTCACTAAGGGAAAATCCTGTGAAGGTAGATGCAAGAGCCAGACCCTCATACGCGCCCTAAAGCCGGCAGGTGACCGGCATCGGAGTGTCGTCAATTGAGCAACGCTCGAGAACCGAGGATACAAAGCTGGTCCAGTCGGAGAGATGTAGCAAAGAAGAGGAAGCCTTTGTTGGTCAACCTATTCAAGGCTTCACGACGGTCACAGTCCAGAAGGTGGTCGAAGACCCACCTGGCGGTGTGTAAGAGACTCTAAGCGTGTAGGTTCCGGAGGAAAAACAGTGTCCGAAGTTGAACTGTAATGGGGTCGGACCGGGCGTGCTCGCGGCGAATGAGAGTATCACAGGACCCAAGGTCCCGTCCGAGAACGTTGTACCACCGACTGTACACGGGTTGAGCGGGGAACCAGCCGGCGCCGAAATTATTGTTGCGCTGTATGATGCGCCTGCTGGAATTGCCAAGTTGGATTGAACGAGTAGCGAAAGCCCGCTGACTGAGGTTGTCCCTGATGTTCCTGAGCCCCAGCTTGTAGCAACACCAAGCCCGTAGGCCCAATCGAGGGTCGTAACTCCTGATAGCGTGACTGGGAGGTCGTAGGGGTCTGTGACTGGATCTAGCTGGTTTAGTCCAGGCGGAGTGGCGGAGAGATAGCCGTTGGATGTGCCGAGGAAGGGAGCGGTCAATCCATCGTCAAAGTAGGCCCCTATGGTGGCAATGTCGCCTATGTCGACGGTCAAGCCCCCGTTGGGTTTCGTAGGATCGAAAGCGTTCGCGCCGTACAACGGACTCGCGAAGTAGGAATTGTAGGAGCCGAAGTGGGAGGCCGCTGCAGCGATGTCGATTATAGTCACTTTTCCGTCCTTGTTGGCATCTGCCCACTCTAGAGCCTGCAAGTTTGTGGTGCTAATACCGTTCTTTGGAGTTTGCACATTATCGCAACATCTCATGTATGCGGTATTTCGGTTGAGGAGGACTCTTCCTCCCGCCCCGACGGCTTGGCCCCCAGCGCTGCCGCTGGCGTTCTGCGAACATGAAGCTTGTCCGCTAATCGTGGAGACGCCTACTGATGTGTTGCAGATCCAAGGACCGCTTCCAACCATGTCGCCCGCCGCAACAGGGTCGAGAGTAGTGCTTGCAAGGTTGGCGGGTGTGACGCATGAGTCAGTGCCTGCAGTGAGACCACCACACAAGAGTGCCCAGACATGCTCGGGGAGAATGAATACTCCACCGATGTTCAACTCGTTGAACGGGCTCTGGCCTTTCAACACAACCTGAACAACTCTGCTAGTGATAGCTGTACAGCTGAGAACATTGGAAACGCTTGCTAAGAAGTTCGCTGACGGAGCAGCTTTGTAGCTGAGAATACTGAAGCAGACATCGTGCGCTGTGACCGCAACACCATCGTGGAAGTAGATGTCATTCCGAAGGTTCCAAGTCTGGGTAGACAGACCCGTAGTGGAGTCGAAGCTGGTCGAGTGACTGTTTGTCATCCAGTCAACGCAGTGGGCCGTTCCACCCGGCTGGGTCTGACATAAGCCTCCGGTGTTCGGATCCACGGCCAACATAGAATCATAGATCTGGATCAACGGCTCGAATTCCCAGGCAGTTGTAGCTGTGTATGGACTCATGTGAGTCGTCGTCTGAGCCATCGAGCGGCGAATCAAGTTCTGCTTACACCCTGTAGAAGGGTTGCAGCCCGATGCGTAATAGAGAGAATTGCTTGGAGCGTATCCCGGGACGGGGCGCATGTTCAACGTGAAACCGCTTGACGCCTCGAAGCCATGACCCTTCACGGTAACGAGGCTGCTGCCTGTTCCTGTTCCGATCGTCTGCAGGTTCCATGCGTTCAGAGCCACGAACTGGTTCTCACCGCTGTAGATGGGAACCGTGGCGCCTCTAGTGGTGCCTAGAATCGCGGCTTGCTGGAAGCCAGGAAGTGTGGCACCCGCGACGAACTCACCTGCGTTCGCCTGAGTGTCGAATTCCGGGTCGCACCATAGCGGGTAGTTGTTAGGGAACTTGCTTTGGGCACCACCGCACTGGCTGCTGGCGAACTGGCTGTGGTACAGGGCGTAGAGATGGTCGGGGGTAGAGGACAAGGTGAATCCTCCTGTGTAAAGGTTCCAGTCGGCCACGGGTTGCACGGAAAATACGATGCTGCTAATCTGGCCGATGGTCCAGTAGGATGGGGAGGTGTTGACACCATAGTTTACTGTGCCGCCTGTTGGGGCAGATGTCCCGAACAGGTAGTTGATCGAATCAGCCAAGATTGTACCGTAAGCCTGCCGTGGCGCGTCAGTTCGAATGTACATGACTATAGTGCCCGCGTTGTTGTTGAGATGACCTGTTCCCTGGGCAACGTTCGTACACTGCTGGCCGAGGCCCAAGCCGACAGCACCGACGATGGTAAAGCCTGCGTTAACAAAGGATTCGCAGGCCGCCGCAAGGTCAAGGAGTCCGGAATAGCCAACCGGCGGGGGCGAAGCTGACTGGCTGGGAAAGCAACTAAGGCCGACAGTACCCGGAGCGCAACTAGCCGCGCCGGCGATGTTGTCAGCTTTCAGATTGTAGAGTGATACTGGAGAGCATGTAGTTCCTCCGATTTGGCCCGATGTTCCAAAGAGGTCTGCATGTTCAACACAATCTGCCTGGATCGTGGCAGCGTCAGGTGAGCTACTCTTGTTGCATGCACCTGCTCCGATAGGACTCATTAGGTTCTGGCTTGGTGGAGCTTGAACATCGTTACAATCGGCTAGCGGAGTGCCGCCCGGAGGTGTGAGAGCTGGACCGGTAAGAAAGCTTGGCTTATCCACCAAGTGGGCGAGCGCTCGAGCGATTTCGATACCAGCAACGGAGGGTTTCTGAGTGCTCGGACTGTTGTAGTTGACGTTAAGGTCGAAGGTGCATTGTTGGCCGATCAGGCATAACGGTTGAGTTGTTCCAGATGTGGAAAAAGCGGCTGAACCACTGTAGATTGTTGTAGTTACATTGTAGGCAGGCGGGATTGAAGAGAGCCCGATGCCCCACGTTCCGCTGTAGGTTCCGGACGGACTGGGGTTTCCATCGTCCGATTTAGTGGCCGTCGGTGTGCTCTGGCCGAGTATTGCTACAGTGAGAAGATTGTTGGCATCTTTGATCAGAGCACCTCCTTCTTCAATATTCTTGAGGTGGATTGCTAGATCGAAGTGGTTTGAAGGACCGGCTATCACTGTTTCGCCTGAATCGAGAATGTTGTTATTGTTGACATCGTAGGCTACGGCTTCGCCGGGGTTCCAAATCCCATTTGTTTGATAGTCATCAGTGTACTTGATCTTGGGGTCAACTGAGAGGTTAGTCCCTGTTGCTATGCCGCTCCCGCTGATGGCAATATCAGAAGGGGTACCTGGTGCGTCGAATATTCCATCGCTATCAACATCATAGACTACAGCCTTACCTGCAGCCCATGTTCCTGGGGCATTTGGTGCCGCGGCAGGCGGAGAGTCAACAAATCTGATGTGAGGATCGCTTGTCAAAGTGAGCCCTAGACAGGGCATCGAGCATGCGTTCGTGAGAGTCAACGACGGTGTGCCGGTGGAGAAGAGTGGGGAGCCGGTTGTTCCTGGGGTCGCACCCGGACCGTTGGTAGTCCTCGCCACTTGCCAGCCGACCGTCAAGAACGGGTCCTGGTGGTTCATGTCGACCTGGAAGATACCAAAGTCGCCGACCTTGGGCGATACGAAGAAGTCTGGGTTGTTGACGAAGGTGGATAGGTCTCCGGCTTGTATTGGCCAGTCCGTAATGTCCACGCCTCCAGCCTGGAAGTCTGTGAACATGCTGGTGAAGTCCGCATAGACTTTGTAGAGAAGACTATCGACTCGCGGCCCGTAGACCGACCAGTAGTTGTTACCGTTAGAGCTTACTGCATGAGCTCTCGGAATCGTGGATGGTAATACCATCATCACCGTAAGACAGAGGAGTAAAGTCACTGGGAGTGTTTTCATTCGTAACTCGTCGAAGGCTTTACTTGGGCCTGCTGAGTTTTTAAAGATCGTCCCTCATGAAGGTGTCTGTGGCTACCCAGAGGTGGACTGGGAAAGCCTTTGGGCTAGTTGGAAGCCGAAGGCAAGGAGAGGTCAGCTCGAGGCAAACCGAGCAACCAAAGAGATGGTGCAGATTCTCGACCCCTTGACAGGCGGCGTTTATCACCCGCAACAAGATGTAGACTCCGCGTCTTACTTTGCGCCGTTGGTCTCGGGCTGCGACCGAAGGCAAGGGAGAAAGTGCCAGGCTACTCTCCCGTTAAGGGACAGAGAGGCGAGGGATTCAGCTCTTACCTTTTTTTCTCGACTTGGGCAGTTTGCTCTGGATTCTCCTTTCAAAAAGTGTAGTGCCCGTCCATAGGGCAACCGTGGAAAGGACTATGCCTGCCATGAGACTTTCCGAGAAACCGCTGACGATAATTGTGATTGTGTCTCCTGCGACTCTAGCGGTGTTGGGAACGGTGATGCTTCCCGCGACATTGTACAATAGTCCGTATTCGGTCGTAGTTGTTGTACCTGATTCTTGGACCTGTTGGATAAAGGCCA
>WNGN01001110.1_pt1 | contig 22122 bp, 19 predicted proteins | sample 5400561 | NCBI WGS metagenome assembly WNGN01 (sample SAMN13153379, study PRJNA577476) | soil metagenome | isolation source: 115 cm soil or saprolite under Garry oak tree replicate 2 | place: USA:California | collected 2016-06-15 | reverse complement strand
TTCGAGATGCTCGGCTAATAGTCGAACGGTATCTGCGGCTGAAAGATTCTCAACCGGGAGCAGGTCCTCCTTCATACGGATGGGATAGCGCACCACTAGACCACGCGTACAGTCGGATTTAGCGATAGCGCTGGTCTGCGGAATCCAATCAGAACCGCAGATGAGACGGCCTTCATCCAAGAACACGTAGCCATCGTCAGCCAGGGCAAATCCCGGAAGACGAAAACCACCGCTCGTGCAAAGGCGGTAGGCCCACTTCATCAGCACCCGCTGGAGGTGGTGCTGGATGAAGGGGTGTTTCAACATATACCCGGTAGCGTCGGAAATCAGTGCTGCCTGGGCAACCATGTATTCGCTCGAGGTGTAATCAGAATCAGGTTCTTCACCGGGCTCCAGCACTCGCTGAGACTCCCGAGTCCCAAGCAACTGGAAAAGCTCGGTGAAGCTGCTTTCCTCGAATGCCTGCCGCACTTTCCCAATCTGCGAGAGCGCGCAGGGTTTAATTTCGAGTTCGATCGAGTCCTCCGGTGCATGCTCAAGCAACGTGTAACTCGAATTGAATTCGAGACTGCGGGAAACATCGCGAATTCCGACGATCACAGGTCCCTGGAAGGTGTGCGCCTGGCGGTCTCCTAAAAGCGACCGAACCGTCCGTAGCACTCCTCCTTGGTACTTTGGTTTAACACATGATTTGGGCAGAATGATGTCGGCTTCGAGAAACCGGGCAACATCATCCGCCATAACCTTGAAAGAGCCTTTCGCTTGCGTCCTGTCGAACGCAAGACGAAATTGGTAAAAACGGCCCGTGCCAATTTGCTTGCCACGGATTCTGGTTTTTGCAAGCTCGAGCAACGAAGCTTCATCGTTCTCGGACAAGCTGACTTGAGCAGGATTGGCTTCTTGCTGGTGTCAACGACAGAGAACAACACGACCACGTGCTGGCCGCCATCTATGACTTCGCTGACACCAGCCCGTAAGCGATCCCCTTTGGACTCCTCACTCTCTATCCGCTGACCGTAAAGCGAGGGCAATGGCGCTCGCTTCTGCCGTTCCAACAAAGCATCAAGAGTGTTGGGTTTCGGCTGATTCCTGAGTAAAAGCCCATCTGCCGTATCGGCCTTATCCGCCGTCGCATTACCTGGGTCTTGCAATCGTGTGGTCTGTGAAACCAGTGCAAAAGGAACGGCGTCTGGCTCAATCAGAAAACCACTACCTGCCTGGTAGCGAAAGAGAAAATCGACTTTGGAAGCACTTGCTCCCTGTCCGTGGTTCACTAGCAGAAAACTGATTTGTCGCCCTCTTGTCGTGGAAATCAGCAGGTTACTCTGCACGTTCTCCTCGCTGAGCGATTTCACGAAAACAAGCTCCGGCTCGTGCTCCGAGTGTTCGACCTGAAATAGTGCCGGATCTCCAACCACGACTGAATTCACTGGTTCGGGCACTCGGATGGCGGTCACGAAATGAGGAATAACGTCGACACTTGTGATCTTGCGATCCGCTGCGACGCTGGTGCGGACCTGAGGATTGATCGTTATCTGCTGCGCTCGCGCCCCAGCGATCGCTATTAAGACCAAGAACCTGAATAAACGGCGAGCTTTCATCTCAGTCACCTCAAACTTTCTATCGGAGTTGATCGCTGCAGCCTGGCGCGGAGCAAACACCGCGAGCGGTAACGGCGCGCCACTCGCATAACGTAGCCCTGAACATCGAGTGATGAATATGCAAGTCCTCGGGCCGTGATGGGCTCTTCTCCGACGTAATACGCCGCGGTGACGAGCCGAAGATCACCACCGAACCTCTGTCTGAGCCGAGCCAGGTATGCCACTCCTCCATGGACATTTTCGTTCACGCGAAATCGGTTATGGACGCCAAATCGAATGGCTGTTTGTGGCATCAACTGCATGATTCCTGCCGCGCCTTTGCTCGATACTGCGTAGGGATTCCAACCCGACTCTTCATCGATGATGGCTTCTATCAATTCAACCGGCACTCGATATGCAACGGCGTAATACTCAACCCATCGGATTGACGTTTCGTGCATTCGCCTTGCGTCTACGGTCTGCGCGCTTGCTGTTCCAACTAGAATCACGAGATGAATTGGCCATTTCATGCGCCGACCTCGCATTGTGATAGAGTCGGCAATTCTGTCGATTCCAGCAGCTCGTCGCGATAGCGCTTCGAGTCAGCGACTAGTCCCTCGAAGCCCGCCCGGAGAAGCAATCGCTTACGATCAGTTTCAGTTTTGGCGAGCAGAGGCAGCAACAGGTCTCGATGGTCGTGAGAGATCTCATCGGTTCCCAGGATCTCAAGCGCTTCTGCGAGGTCCAGCATTTCGGCTATCGATGGAGGTTTTTCCATGTTCCATCCGCGCAAAGCATGTGCTAGCCCGGCAAGTTGGCCTCGACGACGAACACTGTCTTGCTTGCTCTGGACTGCCAGGATGTTTCGCTCCTGCTCTACGCTTGGATATTCAAATCGCAGGTAAAGGCATCGACGCCGGAGTGGATCTCCGAGACGTCTTTCCTCATTGGAAGTGAGCACTACAAACGGTTTTCTTATCGCCGGAATCGTGCCCAGCTTAGGAACAGTGATCTGCCACGCACTGAGAATTTCTAGCAGCAACGCCTCAATGCTGTAATCGACCTTGTCGAGCTCATCTACGAGAAGCACGCACGGCCGATTTACGTGCCGCAGTGCACGCAGGAGCGGACCTTCGGCGAAGAAGTCGAGAGTGTGGATGCGATCGCGAATTTCAATCCACTTGTTTCCCAGATGGTCACCCTGAGTTTCCAAGAAGAGTCGCTGTAAGGCTTCGTCGAATTTCCCTATGATCTTTTCTTCGGTGATGCCCAGATAGCATTGGACACGCTCGACAACCGTCTCCGCCGCGGTTGCGATCGCATATGCCAGCTGAGTCTTTCCACACCCAGGTGGGCCCTCTACCAAGAGAGGCTTGTGCATACGTGAAGCTAGGAATACGACTTCGAGCGTCACTGGATCGACCACGTACTTTGCAGCACGCAGCTTTTGCGCCAGTTCTTGGGAAGACGAGAACACGTTGATTTGCCTTTCAGGCGTGAACACTACACCCGGGGAAACCATTTTGCATTTGTGAGATTTGCTTCGAGTTGGTCAGAAAGTGTGCTTTCTATGCACCGCGAATGTGCTTGCCGGTTGCGTGCGGCGTCTAGTTTATGACTGTAATCTTTGGATTGCATTCACGATAAAGCTGTTGTGAGTCGTCTCATCTGGAAGGATGTACTCGATTCCGCTTGTGGCCGGATGCAGTCTTGACCGAAGTTTACCGATTTCACTGTGACTGCCCGAACTCGCAGATCACCTGATGCCAACCAATACCGATTTGACTGGACGCATTTGGGACCAAAAGTCCTTCGATCTTTTTTCGCACCGATTGCAATTTGTCTGGCGTTTTCGCCGTCCGTGACTAGGATCGCTATGGCTCTGAGTCGAGCGAAGCATAGAGCCAGAGCAGCGCACGTTTTTCTCCCTGATCGCACAATTGCTGGCAAGCGGGATCAGGGTGGGCCTCGGTGTTCTTGTACGCAATAATGAGCCCGGAGCGCGCGATAGAGATCGACTGTGAGCGTAACGAACACACAAATCTTCCGCTCAATCGCGCTATGACTGACGGAACGGTTTCGTCTTTGCTGAGTAGGTCGATCACGGACTGGTTGGATGCAATCGCGATGAAATCCTCGCCTGCGGTCGCAGTCCATCCATTGCGCATGATTTTCTTAACCAATCGCGCGTTTGCTGACGATGAATGAACGAGCGCGCCCGGGTTGCTGCGGTTGGAGTTCTTCGCTCTATTGGCACGTCGCGAGGCGTTCTTTTGACGAGATCAGATTGCGCGATTACAAGTGGCCACGTGACGTCCGACGTGCTACTTCGCGGCCGCTTGCTCGACGAATTGACGCGAAGACAACTTCCGTCCGGAGGATGGGCGACGAGCACCACATCTAAGCAAGCTGCGCTAGAATCCGCATGTCTCGCAGCTCTCGCCCTCGGATTGCGTTCAGATGGCGCACACCGCGTTCAAGACTTCCTACTGCGTGTCCAGAATCCTAACGGAAGTTGGCCAGCATTTGTGGGTGATGATCCAGATGGCGGGTGGGTCACATCGCTGGCCCTGATCGCCCTTCGCGATTACGTGCCCGGCATTCCGGCCAGACTCAGAGGCTTCCATTGGTTGCTGAAATTCGCCGGAAAGGAATCAAATTGGCTCTGGAAATGGAAGTTCCGCACCACAGATCGCCACGTTCGCTTTGACCCAGACAAATACGGTTGGCCCTGGTTTCCAGACACAGTCAGTTGGGTTGTTCCAACTGGCTTCGCAATTCTGGCTCTGAACCAGGTCCCCTGCAGTTGCGGTGACCTGGGACAGACTCCACATCGGGTGAAGCTTGGTATCGAGATGCTCATTGACCGTGCTTGCCCGAGTGGCGGCTGGAATGCGGGAAATGGGGTGGTATATGGAGTACCCCTATCGCCACACCTGGACGATACAGCCATCGCACTCCTTGCCATGTCTGGGAAAAAAGAAGTTCCGCCCATAGAACGCGCCGTCCAGTGGCTGGAGAACCCTGCTCAGGGTTTGAGAGCTCCCTGGAGCGTCGCGTGGACAATTCTTGCCCTTGCGGCGCACCGCAGGCCGGTAGAGTCGCAGCTAGCTTGTTTGAGATCTCTACCTGATCTTTTTGCGGTCGAGGACACCAGCACTCTGGCCGTCATGTGTCTCGCCCTCGACTACCGCGACACCTTGTCGGCTTTCGGAGTGGCAATATGAGCGTCACCCGTCGCGACCTTCTCGTTGGAGGCGTCGGTTTGGTGGCCGGTGCTTCTGTTGCTGTTCCTTTTCTGCTACCGAAATATCATTTCGACCGACGACCGAAGAGATCGCGAGTCGCTATCTTGAATGTAGACCAGTACTCTCCCAAACTTGAAAACATCCTCCAAGCTGCCCTACAGCTGTTCCCAATTGATGTCGTCAGTAAAACCGTGGTCCTCAAGCCTAATCTTGTCGATTACCTTCCTGGTGATGCCATTAACACCCACCCATCACTGGTCCTGGCTGCGGCCGAATGTTTCCGCCGTTTGGGAGCGAAATCCGTCTTGGTCGCGGAAGGGCCAGGACATCAGCGCGACACGCAACTGGTGCTCTCCCAGAGCGGATATGAAGATTGTCTTCGCAGTGGAAGGATCCGATTTGTTGATCTGAACCGCGCCGAACTAGTCCGCACTCGGCTGCGGGCCAGCTATACCGGCATGAAGCAGCTTTGGCTTTCGCGCACAGTTCTCGAGGCGGATTTCCTGGTATCTATGCCAAAGGTCAAGGCTCATCACTGGTCTGGAGTCACGCTCAGCATGAAGAATATGTTTGGCATCGTTCCTGGTATGAGATACGGATGGCCCAAAAACATTCTCCACTGGACAGGCATTCAACAAAGCATCCTCGATGTGTGTGCAACAGTTCCGATCAACTTCGTCATTGCTGACGGCATCGTCGCAATGGAAGGCAACGGGCCGGTCAGCGGCACACCGCGGCAGTTGGGCAAAATCGTGCTTTCAAATGATCCTGTTGCTGCCGACGCCACTTGCGCAAGATTGATGGGATTCGAGCCCAATCGTGTTCCCCACATTCGTGAAGCATCGAGATTCCTCGGCAACTCCTCAGACGCTGCAATAGACCACGCAGGCGAAAGACTCATACCACCAGAAATTCCGTTCGAAGTCGTTCCAGACTGGCGGTATCTTCATTATTCTGAGTAGGCAATCAGGTGGGGCCCCAGGCGGAGCACATCTGGGGCCATACGGTTGCCCTCAACACATCACGGGCTGATATTTGGCTTCGGAACAATTGAATTGGTGGATGCCTCACAAATCGAAACCATCGAGAGAAGCAAGCGACGGATTCTCGCACTTCTTTATGTAACCCTCGGTGGGCTAGTTGTGTTTTCGGCGTTACGATTCGTGCCGCGGCTAAATGACATCGCCGCAGCCAAACCGTAATATGTCCGCATTCTTACCGAAACTTTTGCGCGACAGCTCTCTGCAGACGCAAGAATAGTTTCCAGTGATCGTCGAGTAGGATGAACATGTGCCCTGCCAGGCGGTAAAAGCCCTATCGATTCCAGACGAGGAAATTCGGAGCACTCTTTACGTCCTGACCTATTCGGAACGCCAACATCTCACCTGCATCACCAGCTATGCAGTACCGACCGATACATCCAGGTTCCCGAACCTCCGGAGCGTTACGCCGGCAACGGGGAAGAACTACGGTGCGGCCCTTCTGGACCCAGTAAAGGCAGTCCCCCTGGACCGTATTGCCCATGTTTACGCTCCAGAATATTTGAAAAGACTCCATTGGCGATACAAGCCGCACTTTCCGCTGTCGCCCAGCGAGGCGGCAAGCCTGACAAGCCAATCCTATTATTCAGGTGCGGAGACAGCCGGGAGGTCGACAAGTATTGATTTCGATTACGGAGAGGTTCGGGCCGAAGTTGCAAAGCGGCATCAAGAAATGAATTCTGGCCTTTCCTTCCTGCTGATTGGCTTTGTGGCACTGGTCTTTCTCTTGCTTCGAAAGCTGGCCCTGGTCTACCGGGCGTCGTCACATTATTGCCGCCTGTATCAATTTGAACTGACGGCGGGAGCTTTTCTCAAAGAGAACATCGCAACGGAGCTCAGCGTTGCGAGACGCCGGTACTTCGAGCGGCAACAACAGACTCAGGCGCGGCTGCGCGAAGAGGAGAAACTGCGGGTTCTCAGAACGGGCTGGCAAGAAGGCCTACGCTCTGCCGTGTCGAACTTGACTGACGATCAACTGCGCATGAGAGTTCCCAGCAATGCTTGGAACGTGAACCGGACTTCGAACAGATGAAGCTTTGTGGGTCGAGATCCAGGAACGGACAGGCCAAAAGAGTTCGTCCGAAAAGCTCAGCCTCCTTCTGGAGTCGGCCAGGCCTTATTGCACAGAGGAAGAATATCTCACCGGCCGTGCCGAAGCGTTGGCAATCCTCGCCAAATTGGGATTTAGGGCGGCGAGGAAGTTCGCCATCACCCTGCACGATCAGTTCAAGATGCGATCCCGGGAGATGGAAGAATTAGAAAGTTCAGATCACAATATTGCGTGAAGAAGGTCTGGTATGGATCTGGCCTTACGGTCGCGCTAATTGCGGACAATGGGTGCCAAAGCTGTCTCAAAACCCGGGTTTCGGGGTCTTAGAGCTGCAATTGAGCGAAAAACAGATCGGGCTAGTTTTTCTGCCGATTTCACTTTAACTGACGATTTGATTCTTCGGATGTGATCTCCAACACCGTGGCTTGATTAGGAGGACCTCCTGAACTCTTGGGATGGGTTCTGCGGAACTTTAGCGAATCTTCGCCGCAAGTACGCGATCCACGGTAAGAGTTATGCACTTCGCTTCAGCAGGTTGGAGCCTTCTGTTTCAACCAGCGGCATCCGCCGGCGCAGCCAGATCGCCATACTTTGGGGTCAAATCGAATGGCACCGGCGACCTTAAAGCAAGGAATAGTGCCCTTGGCTGCCATCTTGTAGATGTGCTGGGGAGTCACCTGAAAAAGCACTGCCACGTCTCGGGCCCGGAGAACGCTAGTTCGATGTTCTAAGCTTTCGATGAGAGTCATAGAATTCCTTTCTGCACACGGGCGAGAAGCCCGCGCGGTTCAAAGCTCCCGGTGCATTTCGTCGTATATCTACTTTGGCTTTCGCAATTCGTGTTCTGGTTCTTCAGTTTCCGCAGCCGTTCCATCAAGCCCGTCGGCAGGGGCACGGAGCGCTCCTCCCAGTTTTTTGGCGTAAATCCCCACAGCGGTTTCGCGGTGACGCGGACAACGTTGTTGCGGAAGTCCACGTCTCGCCATTCCCTGGCATTCTACCGTCGGCCATTGGTCTATTCGGACCCGGCTCGGGCACTGCGCTGCGACGTAGTGGGTGTTTTTGGTCGAGGTTCCCGTAATGCTCTCGGTTTGCGGAGTCTGTAATCGTACCCGCCATTGGTTTCCGGCAGAAGCGAAAGCAGGTGTCTAGTGGGAAAAGAGCGCGTGCTATCTATGCACCGGGAATTCAGCTCGCAACCAGACGGCAGAAGGCTTCTGCGAAATTCTCCGCTGCTATAGGTAGTTCCATTTGCGCCTACGACTCGGCAGGTCGCTGGCGGTGGCGAATCCAAGAGACTCTTGTTTGTTGACACCTGTTACCTCGTTAGGAATCTTGCGGGCTGCGTGCTCGTCAAGTCCAGGCACAAGAACTAGTTAAAGGTTGTTTTTCGTATTTCGTCTTGGGAATTCTCAGCAAACAGCTGACTCGGTTGTGCATCTCATGTCGAGCATTGGGGGACCGCCTCCATACGCCTGGGGGAAGATTGAGTATGTCAGCACGTGCCAAGTCGGTTCTAGTCGTGGATGACGGTCCCTTGGTACGTCAGAAATTGTGTGAAATGTTGACACGCGAGGGCGACTTTGATCTTTGCGGCGAAGCCCTCAACTTTGATCTTTGCGGCGAAGCCCTCAATGGACGGGATGCGATTGAAAAGGCGCAGCAACTGCGTCCTGACCTAATCATTATGGTTCTCGATGCCGGTGATGAACGGCCCGGAAGCAGTGCGAATCCTGAGAAGCGTGATGCCCTCGACGCCGATCATAATGTTCAGTAATTACCGGGACAGTTTCATTGAAAAGCTATCCCTTTCCATGGGCGTCGCGTGATTTCAAAATCTCAGCATTTTTCTATCCTGCTTGAGTCGGCACGTGGCCTCTTTCTCCGTAGGGCCGCATAGGAGTACAGATCGCCATCATGCGAAAACGGCTTATCGCACGAACCCCGGCAACCGTTCAGGCGCGCGCTGAAGGGTGGTTAGATCTTGAGCAGGCCGCCACGGTGGAGGTCGTGTCAGAGGATAAAGATTTTCCAATCGAATCTGCCTTATCGATTGAGCCAAGTCAAGGCTGGCGTGCCGCTGAACCGGGAGTTCAAACAATTCGGCTGGTTTTTGATGAGCCTCAAGAGCTCAAACGCATCTCACTGGTTTTCGAGGAAGACGAGGTAATGCGTACGCAAGAGTTTGTATTGCGAGCATCCTCGAATCCTGGGGGGCCGTTTCGAGAGATCGTGCGGCAGCAATGGAATTTCAGTACACCCACTTCAACGCGGGAGATCGAGGAATACCGGGTCGAACTTTCGGATGTCAGTGTCCTTGAGCTGACAATTGTGCCTGATATCAGCGGTGGTGCAGCGCTCGCCTCGCTCAAGAGCTTGCACTTATCTTGACGAGCGCCCCTTTTTTCAGATGCTAGATGAACCTAAGCGTTCTTGTTCTGAATCTAGTGGTTTTCTGGCAGTTGCTACACCATCACGCCGACTGTTTCCGAGGCCGCAAGTGTTCACGCTAACAACTGTTCCCACGATCGGACCACGTGACCATTACACAATCACCAATGATGCTTGCCCGCGTCGACACTTACTTTTGGTTTCACGCATAATGTCGGAAGGCCCACGCCAAAACAGCGGCACGACTGCGAACGCGAGCTCCTGTAACGCGGCGAATCACTTCTTGAGGCCATCTATTGACTAGGCAAAACGACCCAATCGTCTGGCCCGGTCGACCGTATCCACTTGGGGCCACCTGGGACGGAGAAGGCGTTAATTTCGCCCTTTTTTCTGAGTCCGCCGAGAAGGTTGAGCTCCGCCTCTTCGATCAATTCGGGCGGCGTGAAATTCACCGCGTTCCGCTGCGCGAGCAAACCGATCAGGTCTGGCACTGTTACCTGCCAGAAGCGCGTCCCGGCCTGCTTTATGGATACCGCGTGCATGGCCCTTACGAACCAACCAAGGGCCTCAGATTTAATCGCAACAAGCTCTTGCTCGACCCTTACGCCAAGCAGATTCAAAACGGCCTGAAGTGGGACGACTCACACTTCGGGTACAGAAGTGGGCATCGTAATGAGGACCTCTCGTTTGACCGACGTGACAGCGCCCCTGGCATGCTCAAAGGTGTCGTGGTCGATCCTGCTTTCACCTGGGGAGCAGATCGCGCGCCGCATACGCCATGGCATCGCACCATCATTTACGAATTGCACGTCAAAGGTTTCACGATCCGGCATCCTGAGGTCCCGGCTGGACTGCGCGGGACCTACGCCGCTCTCGCCACCGCGCCGGTGATCGATCACCTGACCCAACTCGGGGTCACCGCAGTTGAACTGATGCCTGTGCACACATTCATCGACGACCGCAATTTGATCGGGCGCGGATTGCGCAATTACTGGGGATACAACTCTATTGGCTTCTTTGCTCCCGAGCCTCGCTACTGCGCAACCGCTAGCATCAATGATTTCAAAACGATGGTAAAAACCCTGCATTCAGCGGGAATCGAGGTCATCCTAGATGTGGTTTACAACCACACGGCTGAAGGCAATCATTTGGGCCCGACGTTGTCGTTTCGGGGGATCGATAATCCCGCTTACTACCGTCTGGTTCTAGATGATCCACGCTATTACATCGACTACACGGGCACTGGTAACACATTAAACATGCGCCATCCCCGCGTGCTGCAATTAATCATGGATAGCCTGCGTTACTGGGTCTTGGAAATGCACGTTGACGGTTTCCGCTTCGATTTGGCAGCTACCCTCGCACGCGAGTTGCACGAAGTCGATCGCCTGGGCGCATTTCTCGACATCATTCATCAAGACCCAATTCTCTCTCAAGTAAAGCTCATCGCCGAACCCTGGGATCTTGGCGAAGGCGGATATCAAGTCGGCAAATTTCCTGTTGGCTGGGCAGAATGGAACGACAAGTATCGTGACGTTGTTCGCTCTTATTGGAAGGGCGACGGCGGTCTGATCGGCGAACTCGCGTACCGCATCACTGGTTCGAGCGACCTGTACGCGCGCAGCGGCCGCAAGCCTTACGCCAGCGTCAATTTTGTTACTGCGCAGGACGGTTTTACCCTTCACGATCTCGTGAGCTACAACTCCAAGCATAACGAAGCCAATGGCGAGGAGAATCGCGACGGGACTGACAACAACCGCAGCTGGAATTGCGGAGCCGAAGGGCCGACTGACGATCCCGAGGTGAATCGGCTACGAGCACGGCAGAAGCGGAACTTTATGGCCACGACCCTGCTTTCGCAAGGCGTTCCCATGCTTCTCGCTGGCGACGAGATCGGGCGCACTCAAAGTGGGAACAACAATGCCTACTGCCAGGACAACGAAATCAGCTGGGTCGATTGGACTTCGGAACACATGGACCTCGACACTTTTGGCTTCGTTCGGCAGTTGATCGCGCTGCACAAGGAGCACTCGGTGTTTCGGCGGCGCAAATTCTTCCAAGGGCGAAAAATCAAAGGCGCAGAAATCAAGGACATCGTTTGGCTACGCCCTGATGGGGGAGAAATGACGGATGAAGAGTGGAACCAGGACTTCGCACGATGCCTCGGCGTTGCCCTTTCTGGAGCGGCCATTGATGAGGTGAATGAGCGCGGTCAGCTCGTTCGCGACGAAAATTTCCTGCTCCTGATGAACGCGCATTTTGAAGAAATCCCATTCGCCTTGCCGGCGCCACCGATGGGCGCGGGCTGGATCGCCCTGATTGACACTTCATGTCAAATATCCGGCGATGCGAACAGGTTCTTTCTCGGCAGGGCTTCCTACCCACTGCAGGCGCGATCTTTGGCCCTGCTGGTCGAACGCGCATCTGACCGGGTGCGCGGGCCTGACCGGAGGCGCAACCTCGCCGCATGAGACTCAAGCACGAAATGCCTTTCGGGGCAGAATGCCGTCAGGATGGCACTGTCCGATTCCGCCTCTGGGCACCGAAAGCTGCTTCAGTCGCAGTACGCCTCCCCGAGTTGGAACGCGACTTTTCCATGTCCAAACTCCAGGACAGCTGGTTCGAACTGGTGACAGAAGCTCGCGCCGGCACTCAATATCACTTCAAGATCGACAACCAGCACAGCGTTCCCGATCCTGCATCTCGCTCCCAGGCTTCAAGTGTGCACGGCGCAAGCGAGATAATCGATCCCCTCTCTTACGAATGGCGGGACACGGAGTGGAATGGAAGGCCCTGGGAAGAAGCGGTGATCTACGAGCTACACGTCGGGACATTCTCTCGCGAAGGGACTTTCGCCGGCGCCGAAGCAAAACTCGATTACTTGTCTGATCTCGGCATTACTGCGATTGAATTGATGCCTCTCTCCAGCTTTCCCGGCGAACGCAACTGGGGATACGATGGCGTCCTGCCCTACGCTCCCGCACGGTGTTATGGCCGCCCGGAAGATCTGAAGCACTTCATCGACGCCGCGCACGCGAAACACTTAATGGTGTTGCTTGATGTCGTTTACAACCACTTTGGTCCTGATGGGAATTACCTGTCGCTCTATGCGCCGCAATTTTTCACCGACCGCCATCGCACCCCATGGGATCGAGCGATCAATTTCGACGGTCCTGGCCACCGCGTAGTGCGGGACTATTTCATTCACAACGCGCTTTACTGGTTGGAGGAATATCATCTGGATGGTCTTCGATTTGACGCGGTCCATGCGATTGCGGACGACACGCGTCCGCACATTCTCACCGAATTAGCGAAAACAATTCGTAACAAATTCGCGCATGAACGCCAGATTCATCTCGTTCTCGAGAATGACGATAATGCGGCGGGTTATTTACGCCGTGACGGCCGGGGCATTCCCTGCCAATACGACGCCCAGTGGAATGATGACATCCATCACGTTCTTCACGTGCTACTCACCGGAGAAAAGGATGGTTATTACTCCGATTACGCCGATAATCCTGCGCAACGGTTGGGACGCTGTCTTACCCAAGGCTATGCTTACCAGGGAGAACCATCAGCATTTCGCGATGGTGCATCGCGCGGAGAGCCGAGCCGCGATCTTCCCCCGGCGTGCTTCGTTGCCTTCTTGCAGAACCATGATCAGATAGGAAACCGTGCGCTGGGAGGGCGAATTGTCAGCTTGAGTAATCCTGCAGCAGTGAGGGCTGCGATGGTAATTCTGCTGCTCGCGCCCTCTCCTCCTTTATTGTTTATGGGAGAGGAGTTTGCGGCGCAGACGCCTTTCTTGTTTTTCTGCGACTTTACTTCTGAACTGGCGGATAAAGTGAGGAAGGGACGCCGGGCTGAATTCGCGCGGTTCCAACAGTTTCGCTCTCCGGAGGCGCAAGCCCGGATACCTGACCCCAATGACACGGCAACATTCGTGGCCTCGAAGTTGGACTGGGCTTCTCTCGAAGAGCAGCCGCATCGCGAGTGGTTGCGGTTTTATAGACAATTGCTGAGATGCAGACGTGAAAAGATCGTCCCGCAAGTTAAAAACATCGTACCCGGGCTGGCACAGTATCGTGTGCTGGGCCCAAGTACCATTCGTGTCCGCTGGGCACTCGCGAATTGCGGCAGTTTGGAGTTAATTGCGAACCTCGGTCAGGACTCGACGGTTCTTCGAAACAAACCGGATGGGACTTTGCTTTACGCGACTGGCACGAACTACACCCCAATTTTCGAGCAGGCTCCGCCATTTTCAGCCGCATGGTTCCTGAGGACATGAAACCATTGCCGATGCCTGCTTCGACGTACCGCCTGCAGTTCAATTGCAATTTCACGTTTTCGCAAGCCGCTGAACTCGTCCCCTATCTTGCTGAGCTCGGGATTTGGCATTGTTACGCTTCTCCTTATTTGCGTGCCCGGCCCGGGAGCTTGCATGGTTACGACATAGTTGACCACCATCAACTGAATCCTGAAATCGGTACTCTCGAAGAGTACGACAAATTCGTTGCGGCCTTGCATCAACATGGCATGGGACAAATTCTCGACGTCGTTCCCAACCACATGGGAATCATGGGCAGCGACAATGTCTGGTGGCTTGATGTTTTGGAGAATGGGGAAGCGTCTGCCTATGCAGAGTTCTTCGATATCGATTGGTATCCGCTCAAAGACGAACTCCAGGGCAAAGTGTTGGTTCCCGTTCTCGGCAACCAGTATGGAATCATCCTCGATCGGGCTGAACTGCGCCTCACGTTTGACCAAGAAAAGGGCGAGTTCAGCCTTCATTATTGCAAGCACCGCTTTCCAGTGAATCCCCGGGAATACCCGCGAATCTTGAGTTTTGGTCTCGACACGCTACAGCAACGCCTCGGTGCAGAAAACGAATATCTGCTGGAGCTCCAAAGTTTGATTTCCGCCTTCAATCATTTGCCCGGACGGGAGGAAACTGCTCCTGAAAAACGTGCCGAACGCCTGCGCGATAAAGAGATTCACAAGCGCCGGTTGGCGGCCCTGTGTGCCCGTTCGGGTGAGATAGTGCAATTTTTGGAACACGTTGTCCAACGTATCAATGGCAATGCTGGTGATTCTGCTTCATTCGATGTTCTTCACGAGCTCATTAAAGCACAGGCCTATCGCCTCGCATATTGGCGAGTGGCTGCCGATGACATCAACTATCGAAGATTCTTTGACATCAACGATCTGGCCGCGCTGCGTCAGGAAAACGAGAACGTCTTCCAGCAGACCCATGAATTCATTCTGCAGTTGCTGCGAGAAGGAAAGATCAATGGCTTGCGAATAGACCATCCGGACGGCCTCTACAATCCGCAACAGTATTTCAAGCGATTGCAGTGCGGCGCTGATCCCTCTGGGGGCAAAGACTGCGGCGCAAAGCACCACTACATCGTCGCAGAGAAGATTCTCACAGCTGAAGAGAAGATCCCGGAGGACTGGCCGATTGACGGCACAACCGGCTACAGCTTTTCGAACCTGGTAAACGGCTTGTTTGTCGACCCCGGGAATGAACAAAAAATGGACCGGATTTATCGCTTGTTCATTGGTGAACATACTGACTTCAAAGAATTGGTCTACCAATGCAAGAAGCTGGTCATGGACCGCTCGCTCAATAGCGAGTTGAATGTCATGGCCAATCATTTAAGCCGCATCGCGCTTGCTGACCGCCACACCTGCGACTTCACTCTCAAAAGCCTGCGCGATGCACTTACCGAAATCGTGGCGTGTTTCCCCGTATACCGCACCTATGTGACTGAGCAACATGTGTCAGCCACTGATCGCGCTTACATCAATGAAGCTGTGAGCCGCGCGAAAGCGAAAAGCACGGCAGTGGAATCATCCGTGTATGACTTCATTGGTGAGATTCTTCTTACGAGCCGGCTTGAGGGGCGACCGCTGTACTATCAACGCTCGGTGAACCACTTCGCGATGAGATTCCAACAGTACACTAGCGCCCTAATGGCGAAAGGGCTGGAAGACACCAGCTTCTATCGGTACAACCGCCTGATTTCACTGAATGAAGTCGGTGGGGACCCACTTCGCTTCGGCATCACTCCAGAAGAGTTTCACCGCAAGATGGAGCAGGCACTCCAGATATGGCCGAACGAAATGCTCGCAACTTCCACTCATGACTCCAAGCGTTCTGAAGATGTGCGTGCGCGCATCGACGTGCTTTCCGAGATGCCGCTTGCCTGGCACCGGCATGTGCGCAATTGGCGGAAGCTGAATCGGGACAAAAAGAGTTCTTGCTGTGAAATCGAGGCTCCGACTCTAAACGATGAATATTTGTTTTATCAAACCCTCATCGGCGCCTGGCCGTTCGTTAGCGGCGACAAAGACCCGACCGAAAGGTTCATTGGGCGCATTTCCGACTTCATGCGCAAAGCCATTCGGGAGGCGAAGGAGAACACGAATTGGGCAAATCCGAATCAGGATTACGAATCCGCCGTGTTGCGTTTTGTGAAATCTGTTCTGGAATCCCAAGAGTTCCGGGACAGCTTTCTGCCTTTCCAACGCAAAGTGGCCTACTTTGGAATGTTGAACAGCCTGTCGCAAACTTTGATCAAACTAACGGCACCTGGCGTCCCGGACATTTACCAAGGCAACGAACTCTGGGAATTTAGTCTGGTGGATCCTGATAACCGCCGCCCTGTGGATTACAAAGTGCGCCGCCGCACCTTGCAAGTGCTCAAAAACGCGTTCGAATCAACCCATCAATCTATAGTACCGAAAGCTCGTGAACTGGCCCAAAACATGGAAGATAGTCGAATTAAGTTGTACACGTTATGGAGAGTGCTTGCCCTGCGCAAACAGAGGCCGGAGTTGTTTCGCGAAGGCAAATACATTCCATTGCGGATCACCGGCGAGAAAGCGAAACATGTGCTCGCTTTTGCGCGGATAGCAGCCGATGGACTGTTGATAACTGCGGTGCCGCGACTCTGTGCCGAGCTGCTCGGGGGCAAACTAAATCTGCTCGGCGATCGCGACATTTGGGGAGATACGCGAATCGAATTTCTCCCTACACCAGAGACTAGGTTTGAGAATTTATTGACTGGTGAACCGGTCGAATCCGAGAGGCAAACTAATACCGCATCTATCCCATTAACGGGCTTATACGCGAATTTTCCAGTTGCATTGTTAATCTGGACCTAATGGATAAAAACAACTCCTCGCTCGCCAGACAGGACATCAGGGGATGAGTCATTCACGGTACAAGCTAGTAATCCCCATCAAGGGGATACGTACCCACGCTGGGCGGCTGTTTAATTCATAGAGCACTTCGTAGAGCGCCTTATCGAGCAGGAAGATGAGATCCTGAAGGACAACTCGCGGCCGGACGCGGGCGCCATTTATGGGGCCATCGACATGGCCTGGGCAAAGCTCGTGGGCCAGATCGCTCAGGCGTACGGCAAGTAGGGGGTCCGCCCGCCATTGCCCAATTCCTCGAATCAAAGTGGGCAAGGTAGAACTCAGGATTCGCGCTCTCGAATACGACTTCTGCTAACGCCTGCTGTTTCCCAGGACTTACATGTGGCACCACGTTGGCACTAGATGACCATCGCTTCCGACCTCTTACAACGCGGCTTTTAATTACGGACGGCAAGTTCACGAGACGGTGATTGAGACTAACGGGGCGAGATTCAAGTGAATGGGTCAAGTGCGAGAGGGCGGACACGAATGCATCGGAGCGGATGGAAGGAAGGGAGGACATCGAGCATGCTTGATGCGAGTCGTGAGGGATTCGGGCCGTCATTCGGAAGGGGCAGTGCTGAGGCGAGATTGCGTGGAAAAGAAGGCATCTGCCGCTGGTTCCTGGCGCTGTACGACCCCTTGGTAGAGGAAGGCCGAGTCAGAAGATGGTACATGAGCGCGACGGAAATTGAATCGGGCAAACAGGAAGAAGAGCGGGTCCGGAAAGAGAATGTGCGAATGCTCAATATCTTGGGTGGAATAAATGTTTCGGTTCACCTCATGTCTGTGTGCAAAATGTGTGCCAGGTTTCGCGCGATCGAAATGGCTGTGGAGGTGTGCCAAAATTCGTCTTTCCAATGCCGGTAACGAACATTGAAAAAACGTCATTTACAGAAAGCCAGCGCACCCTACCAAAGCTACAGTTACTATGCGTGAGCACTCTGGTGAGCTCGGGCGCTCGATCCAGGTCCTTTGTGGTCTGGCAGAGTACGCATAAATGAATCCTGGTCTTTCACCAGGTAGTTCATCGAAGCCATTCTATTCTCCTCCATGTATGCGCCAATAGTCCTTCTCGGATTCGTCTGCGTCACGTTCGTGGGTAAAAAGCGAGGGGATAAATTTCAGTGTGCCGGTGCATAACGCGAGCGCAAGTAAGATTACGACTGCGAGCGCGAGCCACTCAGCCGCGTGGGAACCGAAAGCATAGTTTGTGAACCAGTTCATAAAAACATGCCTCAATCGATCGCGACAATGAGGAAAAAGTAGAGATAGAACTTCCGGCCTCTAGCGGAGTTGCATAAGCACACCGCCTTCGTGCCCCCCCGGCTGAATGTTATTTGGCCAGCCGTTCCGGGAGGCGCTTTGCTCGCCCCTCAGCCACAATCCAACAGGTCCCAATGGACATGAAGGACTTAACTTATTCCTGCCCCGAATCATCCTCCGGTTGTAGCTCTTTAGCTGTCGGGCCATCAAATACATCGAATGAATCTATGCACTCTTGTGATTCCTCTTTACGCTCGTAATCCGCCTACGATCTCGCTTCTATCAGTCTTCGAAACTTCTTGCTCCGCCCTTCATCCGGTTCTTGACCAGATTCGTCCAGACGAACTTGATCACCCGAGCGTCGTTGTAGCAGTACGCTAAATTATGATTCAGCGTAGAAAAACAATGCTGTTGGCAGTTTTTCTTCATACCGGCGAGTTGGCCGCCATCGAACTTGTGCTCATCGATGTTTCCCCAATCGTAGGTGGACGCGTACATCGGAAAACAGGGAGCGACGGTCCCATCGGTTCGGATGATGACGTTGTTCTGACCGGCTCGACAGTTCCATTCAGCGAAGTGCAACTCGCCGTTTGCATCTTGGACGATTCCGGGAGTTTCCACCAACCCCTTGGCAATGTTTCCATTTCCGCCGCTGCCGTCACCGTTCCAGCCCAAGCGCTTCAAATCGGCACCGCTGGCCATTCGGATGAAAGCCTTGATTTCCTGCAGGCGCTGCACCGAATTGACCATCTGGTAGCCGGCCTTGTTTTTCTGGATCAGCCAATCCACCAGCAAATCGATCTCCGGCCAGTCCTCAGGGCGAATATAGGTTGGATTGTCGCTCAGATGTTTGAAGTGCTCGTCCTGCTCGAGCATGGGAGTTTCATTGATGTGATAGTCGGTTGCAATGCGGTGGTCGTGCGCATACTCGGTGAGTTGTCGAATATCCTGAGTATTGTTCCGACAGATGTTCATGTTGAAAAAAACCATGTAGCCGTACACGTGCTGCTTCTTCAGCAGGTGCTCCAGGTGCTTGCGCACGGGTACGACGGCTTTCGGCAGGCTTGGCTTCTCGTCCCACGAATCGACGGCGAAGTTAAAGACAGACGCGCCTGCATCTCCCAAACGGTCAGCCACATCGGGGCGTAACAGCCGCCCGTTAGTTCCGATGTAGATCCAGAATCCTTTCTTGGCTGCGTAATAAACCACTTTGTGAGCAAATTGAGGACGCAATAACGGTTCTCCCCCCATCAGCGCGAGCACCCGGCAGCCGTGGTCGTAGAGCCAATCAATCGAGCGACGCGCAACATCCTCGGTCATGCCCTTCACTTTGTTGTTGTAGGCCCAGCAATACCAGCAGTCGAGATTGCATTTGTACTCAACAAACAGGTAGGCGGTGATGGGATGGAATTCGCCGGGCAACACGCGCGAACGTATGTAAGGGAAAAGCCATCCGCGCATGGCCCGATAGACGTGGGACAGGCTCCAGTCCCGTTTTTCGGGAGCTATTTCGGGTCCAGGATCGACCAGCTTTTCCGGATACTGGGGAAATACAGGTTCGGGCAGCGTCAGCCCCTTTACGGCCGCCGGTCTTGCCGGTTCCCGCGATGAATCCATCAGCAGATCGTGAATATCGACATCAATGCGAAACTTCGGAGCGGTTGCCATAGGGGTGTAGCCTCCGGGTCCTCAATTGCAGGAATGTGCGAACCACTGTTAATCACCAGCGAGCCGAGCCGATTTGTACTGTTCGGCTAAGAGTAAGTAGCGTGAATGGAAGTCGCATTTTTTTCGCGCCTTTTCCTTCCAACCCAGAGGTTCTCATTCGCTCCGGGGAACGGAGAATTGCTCGTACTCGCTGCCTTACTTCATGTGACCACCTCTCCGGGTGAACTTGCCGAGAAGGAACTCTTGGGCCACGCTTGCGCCAATTCGTTCAGCGATGCCGATCGCAAAATTTCCGAACACCAGCCCGGCACCACGATTGGATCTGGGATAGTAAAGGTTTGCGAGACTGGATGATGCTAGAACGCCGCCCAAGCTAGAGTAGTTTGGTTGCGATTTTCCATTGTCCGCTCTTGCCACAAAAGGACTGAATACCGCGTGGCGGATTCGGGAGCCAGTGGTACCAGTTCCCTGGTAGAAGTAGCGCGGGTCCTGGTGCAACAGGGAAGGCAGTATGGCACCTCCGATCATGATGTCAGAAAAACCATCGGCGGCGACTGCGCCAAAGCGCTTTCCATATGCTCCCCAGCCTTGGCCATAGTCCGGAGTATTTCCAGCTTGCTTGGCACTGGCCACAAGGAAGACTCCCGCAGCCGTAACTGGATCTGTCGAGACCTTCAGAGCCAGCTTGAACTTCATCCCTGTCGTCAGCGGTGCAGGATCGCTCTCATAAGAAACGTAAAAATTCGGAATGATTCCGAACACGCGCTGCTTTTCTTCGGCCCTGAACTGCTCGGTAGCAACCTCGACAGGGTCGTAATGAACATCGACAGTGGTGCGCTCGGTTGCAATTCGCAGTTGGATACCGGTCACAATTTTGAACTGATCCGGATTCAGTATGATCGGGGGAGATACCCAGTCTGCAAAATCCTTGGCGCTGATGCTGAGCTGACACGTAATGCCTGGTGTCACATCGTGAAACTCGAACATTCCGGTCTCGGTTGTCACGATCGTACGAGGGTCATTGCTTTCAACTTCTTTAAGAACGACCGTCGCGTCCGGGATCGCATCGCCGTTGACATCGGTGACGGTGCCCATGATGGTGGCTGTTCTCGACGTCGCTTGATTGTTCTGGCCTGAGGCCAGCGCGGAAAGGACTAACGCCACAGCGAGTGCGGCACCGAGATCAATGTATAAGCGTTTCAACCGTAGCCTCTCTATGTCTCACAGGAATAGCAACGCAGATGCCAAACCCGAGAAGTCCGCAATGTGCTGAATTTCCTGCACGTGATCGGTCTGGACATTCTTGTCGTCAGATTCGGCACTCATGTGTGCGTCCAATCCTCTGGAAATAGAGGGATCTTGTGGAGAGACTGATCGGCGCTGGTGTTGAAGTGTCGAAAGTGTCAGAAAACTGTCAAGTGCTAACGACAGGGTGGGCGAACACAGTCCTTCCGATCAGAAACGGCCTCAATCTGTTGTAGCCAAACCTGGCCTTAGGCGGTTTCAAACCAGCCCAGCCCATGAAACGGGTGTACCGCTCAACGATCCCCCCTAGAACTTGTAGCCGGTCCACAATGCCCAGTAAGTGAGGTTGTGGCCTGGCTGACTCTCCTTAACGAATTTCCCCGCGTAAAAAATCCGGTAGTCGGCTTGAAACCAGAGGTGACGATTCGCTTGCCACTGCACTTCCGTGCCTGGACGATGCCGAAAGAGCCCCGCGGCATGAACACACAGAGTCGAGATTCACAGTCACAGCTTATCGGACGTGCGCACAGACCGAAACAACACTGCAGAGCACACGGCGGAGATTGTGGTCGCAAGCCACAGGGCCGCTGAGATCGAATAATGTATGACAACTGCACCCAACGCCGCACCCAGAAACATTGCGGCGACCGACTCAACCCTTCTCGCCAATCTCGGGCTGTTGCCGTTCGCGAGTGAAGAGTCCGCGCCGATGCCCGTGATCGTTAGTGTCAGGACCGTTGTCGTCAGATCCGGGATTGCGAGCTTCCGGACAGCAGCATTGCGTGTGCCCATCGCGAGCGCCGTCAAGGCGATCAGAGCAAACGGTCGAAAGGAATTCTTCTAGCAAATCGACTCGATAGCCGATGCCACAAAACGACACAGCAAACAGAAAGGCCACCTCCAACAGGAATGCTTGCGCCGCGAATCGAATCTGTGAATCGGGATTCGCGCGGGCCATGGCCCGTCCGCCCAGTATCGCCCCTACAAGAAAAGCCAAGAGTGCGGTTAACGAGCGTGCGATGGACAATCCGGATACGTGCGCCGTTGCGAACGCGAGAAGCACGATATTCCCCGTCATGTTCGCAGTGAAGACGTGCCCGAGGGACAGAAAACTGACGGCGTCCACGGCCAGTGACGGCCGTCATTACGAGCAGGGCGTAAGCTATGACCTTTTCAGTGTTTGGACTGCTCGCCATAAACAATTAGCCGACCGAGTACATTGCGATTGCTCATTGTCGGCACTCCTTTCAAAACATGCCATTTGCATGGGCGGCCTTCTTCGGATGACCGATTTCCTGCAACACCCGGGCTGCCGGCTCGAGTCCTGCAGGCAGCGCGCGGGATGGAGTAGGGCTCATGCTCACTAGCAGATCACGACTCGGGCAGGCGTCGAGCCGCCACCGAAGCGATCAATGATCATCTTCGGT
>WNGN01000690.1_pt1 | contig 22145 bp, 21 predicted proteins | sample 5400561 | NCBI WGS metagenome assembly WNGN01 (sample SAMN13153379, study PRJNA577476) | soil metagenome | isolation source: 115 cm soil or saprolite under Garry oak tree replicate 2 | place: USA:California | collected 2016-06-15 | reverse complement strand
CTCTTCTATCCCCTCGACTGGACACCGGGCTGAAGCACGTGCATGCCTGCCTTCGACAAGCGCATCAGCGACTTTCAGGCGGCGAATACCCAGGTCCTGGGTATCAGCACGGACAGCCCGTTCAGTCACGCCAACTGGGCCACGTCGGTCGGTATCAGCAACTATCCGCTGCTCTCGGATATCCACCGCACCGTCTCGAAGGACTACGGCGTCTACTGGCCCGAGTGGAACGCCAACAGCCGGGCGACGTTCGTCGTGGACGAGCAGGGCAAGATCCGCTTCATCGAGCGGTACGGCAAGGGAGAGTTGCCGCAGCCCGACAAGATCCTCGCCGAGGTCAAGAAGCTCGGCTAGGAGGCGGTAGCGGCGATCTGCATGGCCGACTACATTCTCGAGTCGCGCGTGTGGCTCGCCAGGGCGCGTACCGACGTGTTCGCGTTCTTCACCGAGTCCTCGAATCTCGTCCTGCTCACCCCAGCGTCGTTCGGCCTCCGCGTCGTCGGCGGGCCGCACGCGCTCTCCAACGGCGCGGTGGTCGATCTCCGAATGTCGTGGCTCGGTGTGCCGGTGAGGTGGCGGGCGTTCATCCGGGAGTGGGATCCGCCCTATCGCTTCGTCGACGTTCAGGTGCGGGGGCCCTACGCCCGCTGGGAGCATCGCCATCGCTTCCTGGAGGAGCGGGGCGGGACGTGGGTGGAGGACCGGGTAACCTACCGGCTACCGCTCGGCCCGCTCGGGCGCGCGGTGCACGCGCTGCTCGTGCGCCGACAGATTGCCGCGCTGTGGCGTTATCGGACGCGACGGCTGGGCGAGCTGGTCGGGCCGGTCAGCTCGCCGGGAGGGTGACGCCGAGCTTTTCGAGGCGCGGCCGGACGCGGTCGGTGAGGAGACCGAGGCGCGCCAGGTTCGCCACCATCGACCCGTGCATGTCCCGTTTGAAGTGAAGTACTTGCGGAACGGCGCGTAGTCGTTGGACGCGGCCGTCTCGCGGCGATAGCGCTTGACCTCGTCGATCTGACGCGGGCTGAATCCTGCGTCCTGGTACGCCTCGAGCGGGAAGAAGCCCGTCAGCGTTTTCTCCAGCGCGAAGCACGTGTAGTCCTCGAGCTCGCGGCGCTCGGATGCCGACGCCTCGTTCACGACCCGGGGGAGCGCGAGCATGCCGAACCCCATGTGACGCGACTCGTCCAGCAGGATGCGCTTGCAGATCGCCTCCAGCACGGGATCGCGGGCGCTCTCGCTCATCATCTTGAACAGGGCGACCGCGAAGGTCTCCGCGACGAGCTGCAGCGCGATCGTCTTGAGATACCAGCGGCTCTCCGACAGGATCGAGTCGAAGAGGTCGCGCTCGTTCGCCGGCATCGGGTAGGTGAGACCGTCGAGCCGCTCGGTCAGGTAGCGGCTCAGGACCTCGTTGTGCCGCGCCTCGTCGACCACCTGCGTCGCCTGGAAAAACTTCGCGTCGGCGCCCTCCACGATGTCGACCATCTGGCTGCAGGCGAGGAGCGCGCCCTGCTCGCCGTGCATGAGCACCGAGAGGCGCCAGGCGGCGATGTGCCGATTGAGCGCGACTCGCTCGGCCTCCGGCAGCCGCTCCCAGAGGGGGCTGCCGTAGACGTCGATCAGCTCGTCGGCGATGACGCGGCCGTCGGGCGACGGGGACGCCGACCAGGGGATGTCGTGCGAGGCGTTCCACTGGTCCCGCTTGGCGTTCTCGTAGAGCCGCCGCAGGTCGGCCTCGGAGACTCCGTACTCCAGGGTGAACGTCGTCGTGAAGGACGAGGGAATCGCCAGCGCTTTCATGGAAGCCAGGATAGCAGAGTGGTACTTTGGCCGCCATGGCGCCGCGGCGGGACGAGATCGGAGCCCACATGTCGATCGCCGGCGGCCTGCACCTGGCGCTCGAGCGCGGGCGCGAGGCGGGCTGCGGCGCCGTCCAGATCTTCCTGAAGAACCAGCGACAGTGGGCGGCGCGTCCGCTCGACGACGAGGCGATCCGGACGTTCGGGGCGGCACGACGGCAGACCGGCATCCGGCGCGTCTTCGCCCACTCGAGCTACCTCATCAATCTGGCCAGCCCGGACGCCACCGCCTGGGCGCAGGCGGTCGACGCGTTCACCGACGAGCTCGAGCGCGGCGAGGCGCTCGGCCTCTCGTGCGTGGTCATCCATCCCGGCTCTCACATGGGCGCGGGGCTCGAGCCCGGGCTTCGTCGAGTCATCGGAGCGCTCGACGGGGCGCTCGCCCGGACCGCCGGCTACCGCATCAAGGTCGCCCTGGAGAACACAGCCGGCGGCGGCAACTCGGTCGGACGGACGTTCGGCGAGCTGGCGACCATGATCGACGGCGCGGCGCGCCCCGAGCGGATCGGCATCTGCATCGACACCTGCCACCTGTTCGCCGCGGGCTACGACCTTCGCACCGAGACCGGATACGCGCGAGCCATGGCCGAATGCGAGGCCACCGTGGGACGTGAGCGCGTGCTGGCTTTCCATCTGAACGACGCGAAGGCGCCCTTCGGCTCCGGGCTCGACCGCCACGAGCACATCGGCCGAGGCTTCCTCGGGCTCGCCGCCTTCCGGCGCCTCCTGAACGACCGCCGCTTCGCCCGGGTACCGAAAGTATTGGAGACGCCCAAGGAGCCGGAGCCCACCGCCGATCTCCGCAACCTCGCCACGCTCCGGCGACTCCGGCGGCCTCACGGGCGGTAGGACGGGTAGACGGGGTCAGCGGGCCTTGGTGACTCCGACCTTTCGGCAGAGCGAGGAGACCGGGCAGATCGAGCAGCGCGGAGAGAGCGGCGTGCAGACGTTCTGACCGAAGGAGACGAGAAGGTCGTTGTAGCCGATCCAGTGCCGGCGCGGCAGCTTCGCCCGGAGCGCCATCTCGGTTTCCTCCGGATGTCGCGTCTTCACATAGCCCAGTCGGTTCGAGATGCGGTGCACGTGAGTGTCGACGCAGATGCCCGGCTTGCCATAGCCCATCGTCACGACCAGGTTGGCCGTCTTTCGTCCCACGCCGTTGAGCGTGAGAAGGTCGTCGATCGTGTCGGGCACCCGTCCGGCGAAACGGTCGAGCACGTCGTGACAGATCCCGAGGATGACGCGTGCCTTTGTTCGATAGAAGCCGACAGGATATATGAGGCGCTCGATGCGACGGGGGGTGAGCTTCAGCATGCTCTCCGGGGTGGCGGCCTCGGCGAAGAGGCGGTCGGACGCGGGGCCCGTCGTCGTGTCCTGGGTTCGAAGCGACAGGATGCAGGCGATCAGGACTCGGAACGGGTCGCCCTCGCGGGTCGCGATGACGGCGAGCGCGGTCGGGTTCCACGTCGGCGCCGTCCGGCGAAGCCCGCGGATCACGGCGTCGATCGCCACGCCTCGTCCATGATCGCTTCGAGACGGCTTCGGGCGCGCGCGCGCTCGCACGCCGCGGACTCTACCGCCCGGGCCCGGGCCCGTCAATCTTGACTCCCCCGGGAGTGTCGGCGATCCTCCTCGGCGTGATCTCCGTCGTACCCTCGGCGCCGCGCCGATGACACTGCTCCGGGCGCTCGCCTTCGTCTCGGTCGCCGCCTGGCTCGGCATCATGGCGTTCTTCTCGTTCGAGGTCGCGCCGGTCGTCTTCAAGACAATCGACCGCGCGATCGCCGGTCAGGCCGTCGCGGCCGTGCTCCCGCGCTATTACCGGTGGGGGCTGGCGCTGAGCGGGATCGCCCTCGTCGCCTCGGCCCTGCAGGCGATCTCCGGCAGGTCGGGGCGCCTGCGGCCGCTGCTCGGCACCGGGATCGCCGCTCTCATGGTGGCGATGCTAGTCTTTGCGTCGGCCGTGCTGATGCCACGGGCCGAGACGGCGCGTCGCACGCGCGACGACTCGGTTTTCGCCCGGGCGCACCGGGCCTCGATCCAGGTCAACCTCGTGACACTCGGCGCCGGCGTCGCCTTTCTGATCCTCGAGGGCGTCAGCCGGCGGCGCGGGCGTGACCGATGAGCTGCATCAGCGCCCGGATGCGATCGGGCACCGCCGACGGCGGCTCCTGAGCAATCGCCTCGCACGCAGCGAGGAGAAGCCAGGCGAAGGTCTCCGAGTCGATCTCGACGCGGCTCCTCCGGCCCTTCACGCGCTCCACGACCTCCTGGAGCCCGAGACGCACCTGCTCGCGCGCCCACGAGAGCGCCAGGGCGGCCGTCTTGTCGCTACGGCTCCGCACCCGCGCGCGGAAGACCTCGTGCGGGAGCGACTCGGACGGTCCGTAGGCGGCGGCGAGCTTCAGCAGGGGCAGGGAGAGCGCGCGGGTCGGGTCCGCATCCCGCGCGAGCTCGGCGAGCTCCTTCGCCAACTCGAGCAGAAACAGCTCGGCGGGCGCCGGCCGCGGCAACCGGGCCTTCGGGCTCCGCGCCTTCTGCTCCCGCGCCGTCCGACTTCGCGGCTTCGGGCTTCGCGGCTTCTGACCGTGCGGCCGCGGTCGAGCCCGAGCCTTCGCGACCGGCGACCGCGCGCGCGTTGGCTTTCGTCGAGTCCGTCGCGCTCGAGCCCGACTCATCAACATCAGACGATAACAAACCCCGATTTGCCAACCGAACTTTGCAGTGCATGACGGATGGGGCCGGATCCAGGCCGAAGCGGGAATCCGGTCGAGGCACACCGGCAAGGTGAGGGGCCGGCGGGGCGGGCCCCTCGCGGTCCCGCCCCGCCGGCAGGAAACCGCCCTCTGGGCACTCGACCCAAACACGGGGCACGGAATGGCTTTGGTCACGTCTTCCGCGTTCAATGGTGGCTTGACAGAGCCGATGGGTTTCGATCCGACGTCAGGGCTGCCCAGGGCCGTTTAACTCTGGGGCGCGGCGATGGGGCTCGCTGCCGCCGCCGAGGCGATCGAGATCACCGGTGAGGCGGCAGTGGGGATCGGCCGCGAGGCGTTGAGGCAGATCGCGACGCAGCCTCGAACAGTCATGACTGTCGGCAGCGGCGTGATTATGTTGACGTACGGAGGGGAGGGGGCGACATATCCCCTCCCCTTTTGAGGAAAGGGAGGAAACGGATGTCGGGGTTCATTGTCGGGGTCGAGCATGTCGAAGTGCCGCACGACAAAGCTGGTCTCTGTCCCGACTGCCTGGACCGTGAGATCACCGGACGTGGTGGCGGGAAGGTCCAACTTGTCGAGCGCCACGGCAAATGGGTCTGCCCTCGGAGTGGCCCGAGTCTTGCGCAACAGTACGCGGCGGAGGGACTACGAATTCCCGCTGTATTTCCGATGGGGATGTGGATGCTGCCGACCTTTGCCTTTACCCTCGGCGTAGGATCGTTGTTCGGTAATTGGTTTCGACGAACGAAAAAGAAGGCGTCCACAGCAGAGGGGTCGCAGCACACTCAGTAGCATCACGTCGGCGGCGACTCAGTCCACTCGCTGGAGGAACACGTCGAGACCGTCGCCCTGATTACTCGTACCGCAGAGCCTCGATCGGATCGAGACGCGACGCCTTGCGCGCCGGATAGAACCCGAAAAAGATTCCGATGCCGGCTGCGAAGCCGAAAGCGAGCACGATCGACTCGGGCGCGACCAGCGTCCGCCACTCGGCGAAATAGCTGATGGCCCGCGAGCCGCCCAACCCGAGCGCGATGCCGATGACGCCGCCGATGAGCGACAGCGTGATCGCTTCGATCAGGAACTGGAGCAGGATGTGCCGCCGGCGCGCGCCCACCGCCATGCGCAACCCGATCTCGCGCGTCCGCTCGGTCACCGACACGAGCATGATGTTCATGATGCCGATGCCGCCGACCAGCAGCGAGACCGACGCGATCGCGGCGAGGAGGTAGGTCATCACCTTCGACGACTCCTCCTGGGCTTGTAAGACTTCCGAGAGGTTGCGGAGCCAGAAATCGTCGTCCTGGAACGGCTGCAGGCGATGGCGCTGGCGCAGCAGCGCACGGATCTGCTCCTCCGCCTCGGCCATGTCCGCGTCGGCCCGGACCTTGACCGAGATCGATCCGACGGAGCGCGGGTTGGCCTGGCTCACGCCGAGGACCTTCTTCTTCGCCGTCGAGATCGGGATCATGATCACGTCGTCCTGGTCCTGCCCCCAGGAGTTCTGCCCCTTGCGCGACAGCACGCCGACGACGGTGAAGGGGACCTTCTTGATCCGGATAATCTGACCGAGCGGCTCGGACTCGCCGAAGAGGTTGAGCGCCGTGGTCTGACCCACCAGCGCGATCTTGGTGGCGCCCTCGACGTCCTCGGGGTTGATCGCCCGGCCGTCTGTCACCGGCCAGTCCCGCGCCTCGAAGTAATCGGGCGTGACGCCCTGGATCACCGTGGCCCAGTTCAAGTTGCCGTACACGACCTGCGAGGTGCCGCGCACCGCCGGAGCCGCGGCCTGGACGAGCGGGACCTCGCGCGCGATTGCGGCCGAGTCGTCTTCGCTGATCGTGAGCTGACTGCCGGTGCCGAGCCGGATGCCGCTGGAGGTGACGCTGCCCGAGAGGACGATGATCAGGTTCGACCCGAGGCTCTGGATCTGCTCGGCGACGCGGGCCTGGGCGCCGGCGCCGACGCCGACCATGGCGATGACGGCGGCCACGCCGATGATGATGCCCAGCATGGTGAGGGCGCTCCGGAGCTTGTTCACCCGGAGGGCCCGGCCGGCGATCCTGACGCTCTGCCAGACGCTCACGCCGCTTCCTCGTCGTCCGCCGGCAGCCCGGCGAGCGTGGTGGCCGCGTCGCGCGGCTCGACGGCGCGCTCGTCGCCCTTGAGGCGGCCGTCACGGAAGGTGAGGCTGCGGCTCGCGTAGGCCGCGATGTCGAGCTCGTGGGTGACGAGCACGATCGTGAGCCCCTCGCGGTTCAGGCGCTGCAGGAGCGCCAGCACCTCCACGCTGGTCCGCGTATCGAGGTTCCCGGTGGGCTCGTCGGCCAGGATGACCGCGGGGTCGTTGACCAGCGCCCGCGCGATCGCCACGCGCTGCTGCTGGCCGCCCGAGAGCTGACTCGGATGGTGCGCTTCACGGTCGGCGAGCCCGACCGCCGCGAGGCGCGCACGGGCGCGGGCGCGGCGCTCCCGCGCGGTGTGCCCGGCGTAGAGCAGGGGCAGCTCGACGTTCTCGAGCGCGGTCGTCCGCGGGAGCAGGTTGAACTGCTGGAAGACGAAGCCGATCTTGAGGTTCCTGATCCGAGCGAGCTCGTCCGGGGAGAGTCCGCCGACGCGCTCGCCGTCCAGCACGTACTCGCCGGCGGTCGGCCTGTCGAGGCAGCCCAGGAGGTTCATGAAGGTCGACTTGCCCGATCCCGAGGGCCCCATCACGGCGACGAACTCGCCGCGCTCGATCGTGACCGACACGCCGCGGAGCGCGTGGACGGTGTGCGGACCGAGGTGATAGTCCTTCGTCAGGCCCTCGGTGACGATGATCGGCGACGCCACGCTCAGAGCCTGAGGCGCGGCGCGCCCGGCGGCGACTGCTGGCCGCCGCCGCTCCGGCCGGCGCCCGCGAGGCCGACGATCACGTCCTGGCCCTCGTTGACCTCGCCGCGCAGGACCTCGGTGGCCGCCCCGTCGCTCAGGCCGAGGGTCAGCGCGACGGCCGCCGGCTTGCCGTCGGGACCGATCACCCACACGCGCCCCCGGATGCCGGCTCGGCCCTCGCCTCCCGCGGCGCCCGCCATCTGGTCGTAGCGCTCCTTCTGGGCGTCCGTGAGGATCTCGCGAATCCGCACACGCGACGCCTCACGGATCTTCTGGCCCCGCGCGCGGCGATCGGGCTCGGGAAGTCCCTGCAGCGCGCGCAGCTGCTCGCGGCTCTCCTGCAGGATCGGCTCGAGCTTCTTCTGCTGGTCCTCGGTGAGCTTCAGCTCGCGTACGAGACGATCGCGGCTCTGCTCGAGCGAGGGCGGGCTGCCGCCGGGGGCGCCGCCGCCCGCCGGCGCGTCGGACGCCGGCGCCTCGATGCCCGCCGGCCTGAACCGGAGCGCCGCGTTGGGAACCTTCAGGACGCTGGCCTTCTCGGCGGTCACGAGCTTGACGTTGGCCGTCATGCCCGGCACGAGCTTGCCCGAGGGATTCGCCACTGCGACAACGACCGTGTACGTCACGACGTTCTGGACGACCTGCGCGGCCTTGCGGATCTGCGTGACGGTCCCGGTGAACGTCTCCCCGGGAAACGCGTCGACCGTGAAGGTGGCGCGATCCTCGAGCTTGATGCGCCCGATATCCGCCTCGTCCACGCTCGTCTCGACCTGCATCTGCGTCAGGTCCTGCGCGATGGTGAAGAGCACGGGGGCCTGCAGGCTCGCCGCGACCGTCTGGCCGACGTCCACCTGGCGCGAGACGACCACGCCGTCGACCGGCGCCAGGATGGTCGTGTGGTCGAGATCGACCTGCGCCTGCTTGAGCGCGGCGTCCTTCTGTTTCACCTGGGCCCGCGCCGACTCGAGCATGGCCTGCGCCACGCGAAGCTGGGCGACCGCCGACTGGATGCCGGACCCCAGCGCCTGCTCGCGCGCGCGGGTGGAATCGAGCTGGGCCAGGGCTGCGTCGTAGGTCGCCTGCGACGTGTCGAGATCGCTCTTGGCGATGAGCTGGCGGTCGAAGAGCTCCGTCTTCCGGTCGTAGTCGCGCTTGGCGTCCACGGACTGCACCTGCGCCTTGGCGGTGAACGCCTTGCCCTCGACGAGCGCCGCGCGGGCGTTGTCGACGTCGGCCCGAGCGCGCTCGACCTGGGCCTCCTGATTCAGAACGGCGGCGCGGGAGGAGTCCAGATCGGCCTTGGCCTGGTTCACCTTCGCCTCGAAGATGTCCGGGTCGATCCGGGCGATGACCTGGTTCTTCTTGACGATCGAGTTGAAGTCGACCTTCAGCTCTTTGATCTGTCCGGAAACCTGGCTGCCGACCTGAACGACGACCACGGCATTGAGGCTGCCGGTGGCCGAGACCGCGGCCGTGAGGGGGCCGCGCTCGACGCGCACGGTCCGGTACTTGGGGGCGCTCCCGCGGCTCTGCGTGTAGAGGTAGCCGAGGACGGCCCCACCGGCCAGCAACGCGACGACGACAACCGACACGATGCGTCTCATCACTGGCTTAGACGCCGCCACCTTCAGAGCTGTTTCTCGGCCCTCAGCGGCGGCCGACCGCGCGATCCAGCCGGGCCAGCGCGATCCGATAGTCGGCCAGGGCCTGGCTCTCGGTGTTCTGGGCCTGGGTCAGCGCGAGCTGGGCGTCCGTCAATTCGAGAATGGTGCCGACGCCGGCGTCGAACCGCCCCTGCGCCAGGCGGAAGTTCTCCTGGGCCGAAGCGACCAGCGCCTGCGCGGCCTGGATCCGCTCCGCGGTCTCCTCGACGGCAATCTCGGCCTGCTCGACGTTCTGGAGGATGCTCAGCTCGGTGGATTTCACGGCAGCCCTGGCGCCTTCGAGCAACGCCTTCGCCTCCTGATACCTCGCGATCCGTCCACCCCCGTCGAAGAAGGACCAGTTCAGCGACAGGCCGATCGACCAGGCCTCGTTGAGGTCCTTCTGCGTGGCGCCGTATGCGCCCTGGCCCGTGAGGTCAGGCAAGAAGTCGCGAAAGGCCTTTCGCTCCCTGGCCTCGGCGGCCGCAGCCGTGAGCTTGGCGCTGCGGTACTCGGGTCGCTGGCGGAGTGATTCGCTGCGGAGCTGCTGGCGGTCCAGTACGACGGCTTGGTAGATGAGGTTGTCCACGATCTGGGTCCACGTGTCCACGTTGATCGCCATGGCGGTGTTGAGGGCGACGATCGCACTGCGCAGGGCGTTCTTCGCGCGGATGAGATCGAGCTTGGCGTTGGCCACGTCGACCTCGGCCCGCGCGACGTCCGACTTCGGGCGGGTGCCGACCTCGAAGAAGCCCTTTGCCGAGCGCAGGTTCAGCTCGGCGCGCTCCTGGGCCTGCTCCTGCACGCGGATCAAGCGCTGGCTGAAGAGAGTGTTCGTGTACGCTTCCTTCACGGTCGCCGAGATCAGCTGCCGCTGCAACTCGACGTTCTCGACCTCGACCTCGGCGAGCTTCCGCCGGCCCTCGGTTTCCGCGAGATTCTTTCCGAAGTCGAAGAGGAGCTGAGACAGCAGAAGCTGGGCCGCGAAGGTATCGGCGAACTGGCTGTCCTTTAGAGTGGGCTGGCCGCCGCCGGAGCTGGAGCGTATCCGGAAGGCGCCGACTTGCGCGCTCAGCTGAGGCAGAAGCGGCGCGAAAGCCTGATTCACTCGATAGCGCGCCGCAGCGTAGGCCGCAAGCCTCTCCTGGATCGTCGGTTGACCCTCGAGCGCGATCGCAATGCACTCATCAATTGTCAGTGGCCGCGCCCCGATCTCGGACGAGGCCGGAGCAGGTGGAGTGGGCCGCGTCCCCTCTGGAGTCGAGGGCCCAGGGGCGGGCGGAGTCTGAGCGTTTGCCGCACCGATGAGCTGAAACGTAGCCAACGCGACGAGCACGATCACTGTGACATGCGCCATGGCGCCCAAGAATACCACGCAGTGCGTGAGACGCCCGGGATGGAGGTTGGCTCCGCGCGGTGGACAGACGGTGGACACGCGGTGGATACCTTTTTTCTTGACGCCCGCTAGATCCAGCGTGCTAGATTCGCGCACACCACCAGATATAGTGAGGTAGGACGTTCACTGACTGAAGCCGGTGACGGGAGGAGAAGCGTAATGCTGTCTGAGACTCGCCCAGCAAAGGTCGGCAAGTGGACCGAACCCGCCTTGCGGATCCTCCGGGAGCGCTACCTCATGCGCCAGGGAGGCGAGGTCGTCGAGACCCCTGAGGAGATGTGCTGGCGGGTGGCACTGACGATCGCGTCGGGTGAGGCGCGGTACGGCCGGAGCGAGGCGGCAGTCCGGGAGGTCGCGGCCGCCTTCTACGACATCATGATCGAGGGCGACTTCCTCCCGAACTCGCCGACGCTGATAAATGCCGGCAAGGGCAACGGCCTGCAGTACTCGGCCTGCTATGTCCTGCCGGTGGGCGATTCGATGGAGGAGATCTTCGACTCGGTCAAGGCCGCCGCGATCATCCACAAGTCGGGCGGCGGGACGGGCTTCGCGTTCTCCCGCCTGCGGCCCAAGGACGACATCGTCGCCTCGACCGGCGGGCGCGCCTCGGGTCCTGTCTCCTTCCTCCGGGTCTTCAACGGGGCCACGGAGGCGGTGAAGCAGGGGGGCACCCGGCGCGGCGCCAACATGGGGATTCTCCGGGTCGACCACCCGGACATCCTGGAGTTCATCGACTGCAAGCTCGACGGGGGCATCACGAACTTCAACATCTCCGTGGCGGCGACCGACCGGTTCATGGACGCCCTGGCCTCGGGCGGCGAGTACGACCTGATCAACCCGCACAGCGGCGCGGTGACCGGACGGCTCTCGGCCAAGGAGGTCTTCGACCGCATCGTCCGCGCCGCGTGGCGGACGGGCGATCCGGGCATGGTGTTCATCGACCGGATCAACGCGAGCCCGGCCAACCCCACGCCCGAGATCGGCGTGGTGGAGGCGACGAATCCGTGCGGAGAGCAGCCGCTCCTGCCCAACGAGGCGTGCAATCTCGGCTCGCTCAACGTGTCGAAGTTCGCGCGGCGGAGCGACGCGGGCGAGTGGTCGATCGACTGGGACGAGATGGAGCGCGTGGTGCGGCTCGCCGTGCGCTTCCTCGACGACGTCATCGAGATGAACCCGTATCCGTTGCCGCAGATCGACGACACCGTCAAGGCCAATCGCCGCATCGGCCTGGGCATCATGGGCTGGGCCGATCTGCTCTTCACGATGGGTATCCCGTACGACAGCACCGAGGCGATCGAGCTCGCCACGCGGCTCATGGCCTTCGTCAAGGAGAAGTCGCACGATCAGTCGGCGAAGCTCGCCGAGGAGCGCGGGCCGTTCCCGAACTGGGAGCGCTCGATCTACAAGCACCAGCGGCCGCTGCGCAACTCGACGGTCACGACGATCGCGCCGACCGGCACGATCTCCATGATCGCCGGGTGCTCCTCCGGCGTCGAGCCGATCTTCGCGCTCGCGTTCGAGCACCGCGTGAAGCAGCCTGACGGCGAGCGCGTCCTGACGTTCGTCAACGAGACGTTCGAGCGGATTGCCAAGGACCAGGGGTTCTACTCGGGCGCGCTCATGCAGGAGATCGTCAAGCGCGGCTCGTTGCACGGGATCCCCGGACTTCCGGAGCGCGCCGCCCGGGTCTTCAAGACCTCGCACGAGATCGGCTTCGAGTGGCACGTGCGCCATCAGGCCGCGTTCCAGCGCTCCACCGACAACGGCGTCTCGAAGACGATCAACCTCCCGAACAGCGCGACCGAGGACGACGTGACGAGCGCCTACCAGCTCGCGTGGGAGCTCGGCTGCATCGGCATCACCGTATTTCGCGACGGGTGCAAGGGCGAGCAGGTGCTGAACATCGGCGTCTCGGCGAAGAAGGACAAGCCTGCCTCCGCGGCGTCGGCGATGGGCTCGGCCGTCATCAAGCCTCGCCCGCGCGGCCTGAAGGGGTCGACCTACCGCACCCAGACGCCGATCGGAACGGCGTGGATCACCATCACCGAGAACGAGGAGCACGAGCCCTTCGAGGTCTTCGTCCAGGTCGGCAAGGGCGGCTCCGACACGATGGCGGTGGCCGAGGCTCTCGGGCGTCTGATTTCGCTAATTCTGAGGCTCCCTTCGCCGCTCTCGGCTCAGCGGCGGCTGGAAGAGGTCATCGGCCAGCTCGCGCGGATCGGCGGCGGTCAGCCGACGGGCTTCGGGCCCGCGAAGATCCTCTCGCTGCCGGACGCTCTGTCGCGCACGCTCGCCGAGCATATCGGTGAAGTGAAGCCCGGACCCGAGGTGCCCGTCGCCACCGCCGAATCGCGAAAGCAGATCGGCGACCTCTGCAAGGAGTGCGGGCAGGCGACGTTCGTGTACGAGGAAGGCTGCAAGAAGTGCCTGTCGTGCGGCTTCAACGAGTGCTGATCGGAGTCGAATGATCCCGCGCGGGGGACCGCAGCCGCGGTCCCCCGCGCGTCCGATGTCGATGCCGCCGGGGCCGGATGCTAGAATGCCGGCGTGTTCTCGGGCGGCACGTATCACGAGGTTGCGCGCTGGCTCCTGAACTTCCTGACCGCCCACGCCAAGCGGGCCGACCCCCGCGTCGAAGTCGTGTTCGAGGATGACGATCATCGGGAAGGGAAGTCCTACCGCGCGCGCCTCCGGTTTGGCCGCCACCTCGGACCGGCGATCGAGCTCGACTTCCGGGAGGTCGCCGACAATCGAGGCAGCCTTGCCTGGTGCACCCGACTGGCCGAGCGCACGCGGAAGCTGGCTCGCGAGGTCGCCGATCAGGGAGTAGCCGACGCGCGGTCCGGCTAGCGCGCGCCCGTACTGGATCCGGGCCGGGGACCTGAACGGCTTCCTTGGTCTCGCCCTCGACAACATCACGCAGCTCGTCATCCTCGCGTCGCTTCTGATCGGCGTCTTCAAGTTCCCGGCCGACCTCGTGCTGCAGCGGATGGTTCCAGGGACCGCCCTCGGCGTGCTGGCCGGGGACCTTGCCTACACGTGGCTCGCCGTGCGGCTCATGCGCCGCACCGGGCGCCGGGACGTCACCGCGATGCCGTTCGGCATCGACACTCCGACGCTGTTCGCGATGGTCTTCGGCGTGCTCGGACCGGTGATGCTCACGACGGGCGATCCGGTCCTGGCGTGGAAGGTCGGCATGGCGGCGACGGTCGCGATCGGCCTGGCCAAGCTGGGGCTCGCGTTCGGGGGCGACTGGGCGCGCCGCGTCGTCCCCCGTGCCGCGCTCCTCGGCTCGATCGCGGGAATCTCGATTCTGCTGATCGCCTTCCTCGCGACGCTCAAGATCATGCGCGATCCGCTGGTCGGCCTCGTCGCGCTGCTCGTCTTGCTGCTGGCGCTCTTCGGGCGGGTACGCATGCCGTTCGGGCTTCCGGGCGCGCTCGCGTCGGCGCTCGCGGGCACGCTGATCTTCTGGGGCCGCGCCTGGCTCGACCTCGGACCCGGCGCCACGATTGCCGCCGGCTCGCTCCGCCCGGCGTTGCCGTGGCCCACCCTGGGCTGGATCGACGCGGTCTCCCAGACGCTTCCGTATCTGTCGATCGCGCTCCCGTTCGCGCTCGTGACGATCATCGGCGGAATCGACAACACCGAGAGCGCGGCGGCGGCGGGCGACGAATACCGCGCCCGGGACATACTCTTGACCGAGGCCGCGGCGACGATCCTGGCCGGGTGCTGCGGCGGGGTCGTCCAGAATACGCCATACATCGGCCACCCGGCGTACAAGGCGATGGGCGCCGGCGCCGGCTACACGCTGGCGACCGGAATCGTGATCGGAGTGGGCGCGGCGGCGGGCGTCCTCTCGCTTCTCGTCGCCGTGCTACCCGAGGCGGCGATCGCGCCGATTCTGGTCTTCATCGGACTCGAGATCACCGCCCAGGGCTTTCTGGCGACGCCGACCCGGCACGGCGCCGCCGTTGCCCTCACGTTCGTGCCGGTGGCGGCCGCGGTCGTGCTCATCGAATCGGGGGCGCTCTTCTCGGCGCTCGGCGCCTCGCCGGCCGCCCTCCGTGGTGAGGCCGCGCTCGGCTACGAGGCGCTCCTCCTGCTGGGCAACGGGTTCATCCTGACCGCGGTCCTCTGGGGATGGGCGCTCGCCTCGATCATCGACGAGCGGCTGGGGCGGGCCGGACTCCTCTTCGTGGTGGCGAGTCTCGCCGCGCTCTTCGGTGTGATTCATTCCCCGCTCGCGAACGGCGCGCTCTTCTGGCCGTGGGCGGCGCCCTCGCCGATGCCCGGACGGCTGGCCGGCGCCTACGGCGTCTTGGCCGCGCTCGCGTGGCTCGCCGGAACGCGCGCGCGTCGAATAACTGCTTGACCTCGTTCGTCTCAGGAGTGTTAAATGACTTTCGTCTTTGTGAACGACATCACGATCTTCCGTGCCGCGCGAGCTTCAACGCGAGAGGAGGCGTCATGAGCCCGTTCTGGAAGTCGCTGAGCATAGCCGTCGCCGCGGTCCCGCTCCTCGCATGGGCCGGCGTGGCGGTGGTCTCCGCCCAGGGGCCGTGGGTGGCGCCAGCCGACGCCAAGGCGATGAAGAATCCGGTGAAGGGTGTGGGGAACGCGAAGAAGGCGGTCGAGACGAACTGCGTCTCGTGCCACGGGGCCAGTGGGAAGGGCGACGGTCCGGCGGCGGCGGCGCTGCCTCCGCCCAAGCCTGCCAACTGGACGGCGGCGGCGGTCCAGAGCCAGTCCGACGGCGAGATCTTCTGGAAAATGTCGAACGGTCGTGGCGCCATGCCCCCGTGGAAGCACCTCCCGGAGCAGGAGCGCTGGGAGATCGTGAACTACATCCGGACCCTGAAGGGGAAGTAGCCGCTTCGACCTCGCAACTCAAACGCCCCGCCGGGATTGTCGGCGGGGCGTTTTCACGCTGACCCATGCGTCTGGCCACGATCGACGTCGGCAGCAACACCGTGCGACTGCTGGTCGCCGACGTGCTCGGCGCGGCGAGCTGGCGGGTCGTCGACCAGGACCAGACGGTGACCCGGCTGGGCGAGGGCCTGGCCCACTCGGGCCTGCTGGGCGAGACCCCGATGGCACGAACCCTCGCCGCCGTCCGCGCGTACGTCGAGCGCGGCGTCGGGCTCGGCGCTCGCGACATCCATATCGTGGCGACCAGCGCCGTGCGCGAGGCGTCCAACGGCCGCGTCTTCGCGTCGGCCATCGAAGCGGCAACCGGCCGGCGGGTCGACGTCGTGAGCGGCGAGGCGGAGGCCCGTCTCACGCTGCGCGGCGTGCGATGCGCGCTCGGCGCGCTGGCCGGCAGCGTGCTCACGTTCGACATCGGCGGCGGCAGCACGGAGTACGTGCTGGCCGACGGCGACTCGATTCTGTCCATGGCGAGCCTGCGCCTGGGCGTCGTGCCGCTCGCGGAGCGCTTTCCGTTCCCGGGCCCCGTGGACGCGCCGCGCTACCGCCTTCTGTGCGACGAGATACGTGCCCGTCTCGACGGCGAATTGCCCGCGGCGATCCGGACGGCCCGCGTCGGCCACCTCGTCGGCACGGCCGGAACGGTGACGACGCTCGCGGCCCTCGACCTGGGCCTCGTCCATTACGACGGGACGCGGGTGCAGGGCCACGTGCTGAGCCGCGCCGCCGTCGATGGGCTCGCGGCTCGACTGGGCCGGCTCACCGTCGTTGAGCGCGCGGCGCTTCCGTGTCTCGAGCCGGGCCGGGCCGACCTCATCGTCCCGGGTACCGCCATCGTCACGGTGACCATGGATCTGGTGGAGGTCGGGAGCTTGCGGGTGAGCGACTACGGGCTGCGCGAGGGCCTTCTGATGGACGCGATCGGCGGCCGCCCGCGATTTGACACTCCGGGAGACGGCGTCTAGACTAGCTCGGTAAGTATGGATGAAATTGCGGTATTAGTGCTCAACTACACTTTTGAGCCGCTGCATTTCACCAACGCTCGCCGCGCGATCACACTGCTCCTGGCCGGGAAGGCAGAGGCCGTCGAGGCTTCTCCTCGAGTGGTGCGGTCCCCCTCGGTGACGTTCGCGCTACCGGCGGTGATCCGGCTCGCCATGTATATCCGCAAGCCGTTTCTCGATCGCGTGGCCTTCAACAAGAAGAACATCCTGCGCCGGGACGGCTACACCTGCCAGTACTGCAACCGCCGCGGCGAGCGGCTGACCGTCGACCACGTCGTGCCGCGCTCGCGCGGGGGCGAGACGACCTGGATCAACGTGGTCGCCGCGTGTCTGCGCTGCAATCTGCGCAAGGGCAACCGTCTGCCCGACGAGGTCGGAATGCGGCTCATTCGCGACCCGATCCATCCGAAGTTCGTCTTCTCCACGCACATGCTGCGGCACCCCCACGCGCACTCGCTGCTAGATTCGTGGCGCAAGTACCTGCTGGCGGTCCCGACGCCATCTTGACGTAGCCCGGCGCCGTGTTCCGGTTGTCCTCCGAGTACTCGCCACGCGGCGACCAGCCGCAGGCCATCGCCGCGCTGACGGACTTCGTGCGCGAGGGCCGGCGCCACATGGTGCTGCGCGGGGTCACCGGCTCGGGCAAGACCTACTCGATCGCCAACGTCGTCGCCAACGTGGACCGGCCGACCCTGGTCATCTCGCCCAACAAGACGCTGGCCGCCCAGCTCTTCAGCGAGTTCCGTGCCTTCTTCCCGTCGAACGCGGTCGAGTACTTCGTCTCGTACTACGACTACTACCAGCCCGAGGCGTACATCCCGCAGTCGGACACGTACATCGAGAAGGACGCCCTCATCAACGACGAGATCGATCGGATGCGCCACTCGGCGACCAAGTCTCTGCTGGAGCGCCGCGACGTCATCGTCGTCGCGTCCGTCTCGTGCATCTACGGCATCGGCGAGCCCGACACCTATCAGGGGCTCCACCTCGAATTGGGTGAGGGCGAGCGCATCGACCGCGACGAGATCATCCGCCGGCTCATCGCGGTGCAGTACGAGCGCAACGACTACGACTTCCACCGCGGCACCTTCCGCGTGCGCGGCGACGTGGTGGAGGTGTTTCCAGCGAACGAGGAATCGATCGGGCTGCGGATCGAGCTCTTCGGTGACGTCGTCGACGCGATCTCGCGCATCGACCCCCTCCGGGGCGCCGTGCTGGAGCGCGTCGAGCGGGTCCACATCTACCCGGCGAGCCACTACGTCACCGAAGCGAGCCAGCTCGCGCGCGCCTTCGAAACCATCCAGGAGGAGCTGGGGGAGCGGCTCGGGTTCCTCCGGCAGAAGAACCGCCTGCTGGAGGCGCAGCGGCTCGAGCAGCGGACCCTCTTCGACATCGAGATGCTCCGCGAGCTCGGCTACTGTCACGGCATCGAGAACTACTCCCGACATCTGACCGGTCACCGCCCCGGGGAGGCGCCGCCGACCCTGATCGACTACCTGCCGAAGGATGCGCTGATCGTCATCGACGAGAGCCACGTCGCGGTACCGCAGGTCCGCGGCATGTACTACGGGGATCGGTCGCGCAAGGAGGCGCTCGTCGAGTACGGATTCCGGCTGCCCTCCGCCTTCGACAATCGCCCGCTGATGTTCGACGAGTTCACCCGGCTGACCGGCCAGACGATCTACGTCTCGGCGACCCCCGGGGCCTACGAGCTCGACCTCGCCGCCGACACCCTGGCTGAGCAGGTCATCCGGCCGACCGGGCTCATGGACCCGCGCATCGTCGTGCGGCCGGCCAAGGACCAGGTCGACGACCTCCTGGGCGAGCTCCGCGCTCACGCCGACCGCGACGAGCGAGTCCTGGTGACGACCCTGACCAAGCGGATGGCCGAGGACCTCACCGAGTACTACCAGCAGCTCGGACTCCGGGTGCGCTATCTGCACTCCGACATCGACACCCTCGACCGGGTCGCGATCATTCGCGACCTCCGGCTCGGGAAGTTCGACGGCCTCATCGGGATCAACCTCCTGCGCGAGGGGCTCGACATCCCGGAGGTGTCGCTGGTGGCGATCCTCGACGCCGACAAGGAGGGCTACCTCCGGTCGGGGACCTCGCTCATCCAGACGGCGGGCCGGGCGGCTCGCAACGTCAACGGCGAGGTCATCATGTACGCTGATCACGTGACGGAGTCGATGGCGGCCACGATCCGCGAGACCGAGCGGCGGCGCGAGCTGCAGGGCGCCTACAACGAGGCGAACGGGATCACGCCGGAGTCGATCAAGTCGTCGATCCACGAGCTGCTGCAGACGATCTACGAGCGCGACTACTACACGGTGCCGGTCGAGGAGAAGGCCGCCGAGGCGTTCGAGTCGCCGGCGGCGCTCCAGGCGCGGATCGGCGAGCTGGAGGCGCGCATGAAAGAGGCCGCCAAGCGCCTGGACTTCGAGCAGGCGGCCGAGATCAGGGACCGGCTCAAGGCGCTCCGCAAGCAGCAGCTCAAGTGAGCCTCCTCGAGGACAAGCTCGCCCGGGTGCCCGACCAGCCGGGCGTCTACCTGTACCGCGACGGCAAGCAGCAGGTGCTCTACGTCGGCAAGGCCGCGTCCCTGCGAAGCCGGGTGCGCTCGTACTTCCAGGAGTCGCGCCCGCGCGATCCCAAGACCGACGCGCTGGTCCGCCAGGTCCGCGACCTCGAGTACATCGTCACCGACAACGAGCTCGAGGCCCTCATGCTCGAGGCCAACCTGGTGCGCAAGCACCGGCCCCGCTACAACATCATCCTGCGCGACGACAAGCACTATCCGTTCCTGAAGCTCACCACGAACGAGCCGTTTCCGCGGCTCCTGGTGGCGCGGCGGGTCCAGCGCGACGGCGCCCAGTACTACGGTCCGTTCTATCCGGCCACGGCGATGCGCGAAACGCTCCGGCTCACGCGCCAGCTCTTCCCCCTCCGGACGTGCTCGATCACGATCGACGGCTCGCTCGAGCGGCCCTGCATCCAGTACGCGATCCACCGCTGCAACGCGCCCTGCACCGGCTGGGAAACCCGGGAGGGCTACGCGCAGACGGTGCAGGACGTCATACACTTCCTCGAGGGCCGGGACGAGGAGCTGGCGCGCCGCCTCACCAAGGAGATGGAGGAGGCCGCCGGCGAGCTCAAGTTCGAGCGCGCCTCGGTGCTGCGCGATCAGATCCAGTCCCTCAACAAGGTTCGGGAGCGTCAGAAGATCATCTCGACCGACGACGTGGACCAGGACGTGGTCGGCGTCGTCCGGCAGGGCAGCGACGCCTGCGTCGAGCTGTTCTTCGTGCGCAAGGGCCGGCTCGTCGGGCAGGAGCCGTTCTTCTTCGATCGGGTCGCCGGGTGGAGCGACGGCGAGATCCTCTCGGCGTTCGTCCGCCAGTTCTACGGCAAGACGGTGCCGCCGGCCCCGGAGATCCTCCTTTCCGAAGAGCTGCCCGAGGCCGAGCTGACCGCCGAATGGCTCGCCACGCTCGGCGGCCGCCGCGTCCAGATGCACGCGCCCCAGCGCGGCGCCAAGCGGGAGTTCGTCGCGATGGCCGAGGCGAACGCCGCCATCGCGCTCCAGAACCGCCTCCTCTCGCGCGACAACCGCCAGCAGCTCGTCCTCGAGGAGCTCCAGCGCGCGCTGGGCCTGCCGGGCCTGCCCAATCGCATCGAGGGGTACGACATCTCCAACATCCAGGGAACCGAGCAGGTCGGCTCGATGGTGGTCTGGGAGAACGGCGGCCTCAAGAAGGACGACTACAAGCGTTTCAAGATCCGGACCGTCGCGGGCGCCGACGACTTCGCCTCGATGGGCGAGGTGCTCACCCGGCGATTCGCGAAGGCGCTCGAGCAGGGGAGCGTGCTGCCCGACCTCGTCCTGATCGACGGCGGCCGCGGCCAGCTCAACGTCGCGCTCAAGGTGCTTCAGGACCTCGGGCTCGACTACATCCCCGCCGTCGGGCTCGCCAAGCAGGCCGAGGAGGTGTACCAGGCCGACAGCCTGCACCCGCTCGTGCTCGATCCGACGTCGCCCTCGCTCCACACACTGCAGCGGATCCGCGACGAGGCCCACCGCTTCGCGATCACCTACCACAAGAAGCTCCGGGCGAAGCGCACGATCCAGTCCGTGCTCGACACGATCCCGGGCGTGGGGCCGGCGATCCGGACGAGCCTGCTCAAGACGCTCGGCTCGGCGCGGCGGGTTCGCGACACCTCGGTCGCCGAGCTGGCGGCGGTGCCGAAGGTGACCCCGAAGCTCGCGCAGCGGATCTTCGACCACTTCCATCCCCCGCCGCCGAGGGAACCCCAATCCACGACAGACTGTTACAATGACGGGAGCCTACCGGCTCAGGAGGGGGGTGACAGCACATGAGGAAGCTCATGGCAGTCATGGCCGTGGCAGTCGCGCTCGCGTTCACCGCGGGTGGAGCGTTCGCGAGCTCCTGCCCGAAGGTCATCAAGGAAGGCCGGGACGCGGCCGCCAAGATGAAGGCAGACGATCCGAAGGTGAAGGCGGCCGTCGCCAAGCTCGACGAAGCGCAGAAGCTCCACGACGGGGGCAAGCACGCGGAGTCGCTCAAGCTGGCCAACGAAGCCGCCGCAGATCTCGGCGTCAAGAAGTAGGGCCACGAGTTCCGGCGTGGCGCGGCTCGCACGAGCCGCGTCACGCCGATGTTTCCCTCGGCACCGCCCCGTCCACCACTTTCTTGCCCCGGCCTGCCAAGGATGTTAGAAACTTACGAATCATGTCGGACGATCGCTATCCGTTCCGTGAGATCGAAACGAAGTGGCAGCGGATCTGGGAAGACACCAAGCAGTTCCGGGTCCGCGAGGATCCCGGCCGGTCGAAGTACTACTGCCTCGAGATGTTCCCGTACCCGTCCGGGCGGATCCACATGGGCCACGTGCGCGTCTACGCGATCGGCGACCTCCTCGCGCGCTTCAAGTGGATGCGCGGGTACAACGTGCTGCATCCGATGGGCTGGGACGCGTTCGGGCTGCCGGCCGAGAACGCCGCCATCGAGCACGGCGTGCACCCGGTCATCTGGACGTACGAGAACATCGACTACATGCGCTCCCAGCTCATGAAGATGGGCATCTCCTACGACTGGGACCGCGAGGTCACCACCTGCGATCCCGCCTATTACCGGTGGGAGCAGCTTATCTTCATCAAGATGCTCCAGCGGGGTCTCGCCTACCGAAAACGCTCGACCGTGAACTGGTGCCCGTCCTGCCAGACGGTGCTCGCCAACGAGCAGGTGGAGGACGGCCGGTGCTGGCGGTGCGATTCCGAGGTGACGCCGCGCGAGATCGACGGCTGGTTCTTCAAGATCACCAGCTACGCCGAGGAATTGCTCGAGTGGTGTGATCGCTTGCCGGGCTGGCCCGAGCGCGTGCTGACCATGCAGCGCAACTGGATCGGCAAGAGCGAGGGCGCGGAGTTCGACCTGCCGGTGGCCGGAGCGAGCGGCCTCGCGATCCGCGTCTTCACCACGCGGCCCGACACGGCCTTCGGAATGACCTACGCGGTGCTGGCTCCGGAGCACCCGCTCGTCGACCGGGTCATGACCAATCCGGACGAGCGCGCGGCGGTCGCGCAGTTCCGCGCCGAGGTCGCGCGCCAGTCCGAGATCGAGCGGACGGCCGCCGATCGGCCGAAGCGCGGGCTCCGCCTGTCGGCCCAGGTCGTGAATCCGTTCAACGGCGCC
>WNGN01000669.1_pt1 | contig 22163 bp, 18 predicted proteins | sample 5400561 | NCBI WGS metagenome assembly WNGN01 (sample SAMN13153379, study PRJNA577476) | soil metagenome | isolation source: 115 cm soil or saprolite under Garry oak tree replicate 2 | place: USA:California | collected 2016-06-15 | reverse complement strand
GAAGCAGCGACGGCGCTGCTCGGCACGCGCGGCCTCGCCCCGCGCCAGATCCACGCCGACGCCTTCTACAACCAGCTCTGAGCATGGACCTGAAGAACCGCGTTGCGATCGTCACCGGCGGCGCGCGCGGCATCGGTCTCGCCATCGTCGAAGACTTGCGCAGCCACGGCGCGAGCGTCGTCATCGTCGATGCCGGCGTGTCGATTTCCGGCGAACCGCTCGAGCCGCGCATCGCCGAGCAAGTCGCGGCGCGCATGGAGGGCACGGCGGCCGTCTGCGGCGATATCGCGCAATCCGAAACCGCGCAGCAAGCGGTGCGTCTCGCCCAGGAGCGCTTCGGCGGCGTCGACATCGTGGTCAACAACGCCGCGATCATTCGCGATGCCTTCATCTTCAAGGCTGATCCGGCGGCCTGGGACGCGGTGCTGCGGACCAACCTCACCGGCGCCTATCGGCTGCTCGCTACCGCCAGTCCGGTGATGCGCGAGCAGGCGAAGGCCGGCCGCGCCCCTGGCTCCATCGTGAACATCGTGTCCACTGCCGGTTTCTACGGCAACTTCGGGCAGGGGGCGTACGCGGCGGCAAAGGCGGGGCTGATGGGCCTCACGCGGGCAATGCGGTCGCCCCGTTTGCCGCGACGCGGGTCACCGAGAGCATCAAGCCGGCAAACGACGCCCAGGCCGCCTACCAGGAGAAAGCGCTCAGGGTCCCTGCGTTCTACGTTGCGCGGCTGGTGAGCTTCCTTGCGAGCGATGCGGCGTCCCACGTCAGCGGCCAATTATTCGGCGCGCGCGGCCGGGAGCTGTTCGTGTTCTCGCAGCCGCGCCCGGCGCAACGGCTGCTGCAGCCTCACGGCGGGTTCGAGCTCGCCGCGTTCGGCGCCGCCGCCAGGGCGCTCGAGCCGGGCTTCGCCGACCTGGTCACCGATCTGGAGGCATTCTCCGGCGACCCCATCTTGTGAGGAGCAAAACGTGTCCAAGTACCCCGAGGTAAAGACTGCCGACGATTTCCATCACCAGCCGGTCGAATACCAAGAGGCGGTGAGGAAGATCATCCGCAGCCATGCGCTCAACGAGCTGTACGGCGCGCAGGTATTCGACGAGCCGGCGATCGCGCTCGCGCCGACCCCTTACGCGAAATGGCTCACCTGCCGCGTCGCAATGGAGGAGTACCACCATCACGTGCGCTTCAAAGAGCTTGCCGACCAGATCGGCGTCAGCGCCGATGAAATGCAGCCGGACAAGAAACGGCCGCTCAACATCTTCGAGTTCCCGCTGCAAACGTGGGAGGAGTTCTGCGCCATCAAGATGCTCGGCGACCTCGCCGAGATCCTGCAGGTCGAGGACCTGCTGCACTGCTCGTATTTGCCGCTGCGCAACGTGGCGCGCATCACCATGCCGGAGGAACGCTTTCACGCCCAGTTCGGCTTGGACTTCTGCGGCGACCTGTGCGAGACGCGCGAAGGCAAAGCGCGCGTGCAGGATGCAGTGAACCGGTTCTACCCGGGCGCGCCGCGCTTCTTCGGCTCCAGCGGCTCGAAGAACAACGCCATCTTCCGCAAGTACGCCATCAAGATGCGCAAGAACGAGGAGATGCGGGACGATTACATGGCACGCGCCAGGGACGCAGTAGACAAGCTCGGCCTCAGGCTGCCCGAAGTGCCGCTCGCCGCTTGAACGCCACCGAACTCCTGCTCGGCGACGAGCCCCTGGCGCGCCATGGCGGGCGCATTGCGCTGCTCAGCGGCGAGGAGCGGGTTACCTACGCGGAGCTGGCCGCTCGCATGAAGCGCGCCGCGGGCGCGCTTGCCTCGTTCGGCGTCGGTGCCGGCGACCGCGTGCTGCTTCTCATGCGCGACACGGCGGAATTTGCCGCGACCTGGCTCGGCGCGGTGCGCATCGGCGCCGTGGCAATCGCGCTCAACAACAGGCTCTCCGAGGCTGAATACCGACATGTCCTGCACGACAGCTCGGCGCGGCTCGTGGTCGTCGAGGACTTGTTCGCCCACGCGCGCCCGGGCCTCACTGCCGAACTTGCTCGTGACGGCCGCCTTGCGTTGCGCTGGCGCGAGCGCTGTGGCAAGTCAAAGGAAGCGCGCGCCTTCGATGCGTTGCCTGATACGCCCGCGTTCGGCTTATACACATCGGGCACGACCGGCCACCCGAAAGGCATCCTGCACTCGCACCGGGGATTCCTTTTGCTTGGCCAGGCCTTCCGGGAGATCGGCATCGGCGCCGGTGACCGCGTCTTCACTACCTCTAAGCTGTTTTTCGCCTACGGCCTGGAGCACGCGCTGCTCGGCACGCTGGCGCTCGGCGCGACCTCGATTCTTTTCGCCGACTGGCCCGATACCGAAGCTGTGATCGACATCGTCGCGCGACACCAGCCGGCCGCCCTGTTCAGCGTGCCGACCGTCTACCGGCGCCTTCTCGGCGAGCCCGGCGCGCGCCTTGCCGCCTTCCGCTCGGTGCGCCGCTTCGTCGCCGGTGGCGAGCGGCTTTCGTCGCAGCTCGTCGAGCACTGGAAGCGGGCGGTTGGCGGCGAACTGCTCAACCTCTACGGCATGTCCGAGACATTCTGTGCCTGCATGATCACGCCGCCCGGAACCTCGGACGGCACGCGCACCGGCAGGCCGCTCGCCGGAGTCGAGGTCCGCCTCGATCGGCAGGGCGTGCTCTGGGTGAAGCATCCGGCGCAGGCGAGCGGCTACACCAATCTGTCGGGCCAGACGCAGGAGCAGTTTCGCGACGGATGGTTCTGCTCGCGGGACGTGTTCGTGCAGGACGCCGACGGCTTTTTCGTACACCAGGGCCGCTCTGACGAGCTGGTCAAGATTGCCGGGCAGTGGGTGCAGCCGGGAGAGCTCGAGGCGGCTGCGGCGCTCGAGCCGGCGGTTGCCGAGGCCGCCTGCGTCCTGGTGCCCGATGCGGACGGTCTCGATCGCCTGGCACTGTTCGTGACCGCGCGCGGCGATGCCGCAGAGGCGCTGCGGGCCGCCGCCCGGGCCTGCGAGCTGAGACTGCCGCGGCACAAACGTCCGAGATGGGTCCGCGCCGTGGCCGAGCTGCCGCGCACGGCGACCGGCAAGGTGCAGCGCTACAAGTTGCGCGAAATCCTGCAGCGCGAGCTGGCGCGCAAGGACTAGAATTCCGCTTTTTTCGAGGATCTGCATGGGTTACGCGATTTCTTTATGGGCCCCGCCGGCACTGCCGATCGCGGGGTCCGCGGAGTCCTTCCCGGTGCGCCGCATTTTCTGCGTCGGGCGCAACTACGCCGAGCACCAGAAGGAAATGGGCGGTGACGGCCGCGAGCAGCCGTTCTTCTTTCTGAAGAGCGCCCACTCCCTCGTGCCTGGAGGCGGCATGGTGCATTACCCGGCGAAGACGTCCAACTACCATTACGAGACGGAAATGGTGGTGGCGATCGCCAGGGGCGGGCACCGCATCGACGCGAGGAAGGCCAACGATCATGTCTTCGGCTATGCAGTCGGCCTCGACATGACGCGCCGCGACCTGCAGCAGTGGGGGAAGGACCACGGGCGGCCTTGGGATTTCGGCAAGAACTTCGACGAAGCGGCACCTTGCGGCGTGCTCGCGACGGCCAGCAGAATCGGGCATCCTGCCAAAGGCGCCCTCTGGCTCAGGGTGAACGGCAAGCAGCGCCAGCGCGCCGATCTCGCGGAAATGATCTGGTCGGTGCCCGAGCAGATCGCCTACCTGTCGGAGTTCTACAGCCTTCAGCCCGGCGACCTCATCTACTCGGGGACGCCGGCGGGCGTAGGCCCTGTGAAGCCGGGGGACGAGCTGCACGCAGGCATCGATGCCGTCGGCGAGTTGAAGGTGACAATCGCGCCCGCCTTGTGAAGCTGTACACGTTCTTCCGCAGCTCGGCCGCCTTCCGCGTGCGCATCGCGCTCAATCTGAAGGGGCTGGCTTACGAGCCGCGACCGGTGAGCTTGCCGAAGGGCGATCACCGTAGACCCGAGTACGCTCGCGTGAATCCCCAAGCGCTGGTGCCAATGCTCGAACTCGATGACGGCACGCGCCTCAACCAATCTCTCGCCATCATCGAGTTTCTCGACGAGAAGTATCCGCAGCCGCCGTTGGTGCCGAAGGACGCGCTCGGCCGCGCCCGCGTGCGCTCGCTCGCGCTGCTCATCGCCTGTGAGATTCACCCTCTCAACAACCTGCGGGCGCTCAATTACCTGCGAAAAGACCTCGGGCTGCTCGAGGAACAGGTGAATGCCTGGTACCGCCACTGGATCGCCGAGGGCCTCGCCAAGCTGGAAGCCGAGCTGAAGCACAGCCCCGGCACGCGCAGCTTCTGCCACGGCGATGCGCCCACCATGGCGGACTGCTGCCTGGTGCCGCAGATCTTCAACGCCAAACGCTACAAATCCGACCTGACGCCTTATCCTACGGCGATGCGCGTGTTCGAACAGTGCATGCAGCTCGAGGCTTTCGACCGCGCTCAGCCTTCCAAGCAACCCGACGCCAATGAATAAGAGAGCTGCCACCAAGCGCGGCGAGTTGCCGCGCTACCGCAGTTTTCATCCGGGTACTCAGCCGGAATACAACTACCCGCCGTACGCCTCGACGCAGAAGCGATGCCCGACGCAACCGCTCGTCGTGGCGCCGCAAACCTTGTCCGAGCTGACCGGCCCGGTCTTCGGCTACGGCGACATCAAGCCGACCGACAACGATCTCACCCGCCAGCACCGGGGCGAGCCGATCGGCGAGCGCATTGTCGTGAGCGGGCGCGTGCTCGACGAGAACGGCAAGGCGGTGCCGCACACCCTGGTCGAAGTCTGGCAGGCGAACTCTTCCGGGCGCTACCCGCACCGCACCGATCAGCACGATGCACCGCTCGATCCGAACTTCTCCGGCGCCGGGCGCACCATGACCGACGCCGAAGGCCGCTACCGCTTCGTCAGCATTCGGCCGGGCGAGTATCCCTGGCGCAACCACTACAACGCCTGGCGCCCGGCGCACATCCATTTCTCGCTGTTCGGCCCCGCGTTCCTCACGCGCATGGTCACGCAGATGTATTTTCCGGGAGACCCGCTGCTCGAGTACGACCCGATGTACAACTCGATCGCCGACCAGAGAGCGCGCATTCACCTGATCTCGGTGTTCGATTGGGAGAACACCGTTCCGGAATGGGCGCTCGCCTACCGCTTCGACATCGTGCTGCGCGGCCGCGATGCCACGCCGATGGAGCGCTGACATGAGCCTGTACGCGAGCGGCAACCAGACGGTCGGGCCGTATCTCCACATCGGGCTCGACTGGCTCACCACGCGCGACATCGCCGCGCGCGGCGCCAAGGGCGAGCGGGTGGCGATCGAAGGGCGGCTGCTCGATGGCGAGGGCGTCGGTGTAAGCGACGGCCTGGTCGAAATCTGGCAGGCGAATTCGCACGGCAAGTACGCGCATCCCGAGGACCAGCAGAAAAAGCGGCTGGAGCGCGGATTCAGGGGCTTCGGCCGCATCCCGACCGACGACCAGGGCGCATTTCGCTTCACCACCATCAAGCCGGGCCGGGTGCCCGGGCCGGGCGCCACGTTGCAGGCGCCGCACCTCGTGGTGGCGGTCTTCATGCGCGGGATGCTCAAGCACCTCGCGACCCGGATCTATTTTCCCGACGAGCAGAGCAACGCCGAGGACCCGCTCCTCAAGCTTGTGCCGCCCGCGCGCCGCGCCACGCTGATCGCGAAGCACAAGGCCAAAGCCGTGCTCGAGTGGAACATCGTCCTGCAGGGCAAGAACGAGACGGTGTTCTTTGATTTCTGAGGCTGCGCTACTTAGCTCGGAAAAGCGCCTTTAGCGCTTCCGGGATGGTCTCTCCCTTCATCGGCGTGCCCGGGCCGCTCGCGAAGCGGCCCCACACCCGCGTTTCCGTGCCTTTGGCGAGCGTGGTGCCATCGACGCGCACGATGTCGTGCGCGACCACGAACGACTTGCCGCCGAAGCGCGCCATGCGCGAGCGCACCTCACAGCGGTCGCCGTGCTCGGCCGGTGCGAGAAACTGGCATTCCGCCGATACCAGCGGCATGGCAAGGTGCTCCGCGCGCATGCGCTTCGCGCCGTAACCGGCGGATTCCATCAAGGCCCAGGTGGCGGCGTCCATCCAGCGGAAATAGGTGGGGTAGAAGATGATCCCGGCCGGGTCGCAGTCCCCCCAGTGCACCTGGCAGGGAAAGCGTCCGACGATCGATTCGAACTGCTCTTTGCTCACGGGGGAATGTTATACTGCCGACACGCGCCGATTTGATGTTCAGCTTGCGGGCGCGCTACAAATGCCGCTAAAGAGACGCGCCGCATCCGAGATCGGGCCCGTTTCTGCGAGAGCTGAACGGGCCTTTCGCTTTTCAGGAGCCGCATGAGCGTTCCGCCGCACGCTGCCAGGCTGGAAGCCCTGCTCGCCGAGCGCATCCTTCTGCTCGACGGCGCAATGGGCACCATGATCCAGCGCGCCCGGCTCGCCGAAGAGGACTATCGCGGCCAGCGCTTTCGCGACTGGGGCCGCGAGCTCAAAGGCAACAACGACCTGCTGTCGCTGACGCAGCCGGCGCTGGTGCGCGATATCCACGCGCAGTACCTGCAGGCGGGCGCCGACATCATCGAGACGAATACTTTCAACTCGACCGCCATTGCGCTGGCCGATTACGGCATGCGGGACTTCGCCCGCGAGTTCAACCGCGCGGCGGCGAATCTCGCCAGGCACGCCGTGCGGGAGGCCGAGTCGAAAAATCCGCAGCGCCCCCGCTTCGTCGCGGGCGTGCTCGGTCCGACGAACAAAACCGCGTCGATTTCGCCCGACGTCAACGACCCGGGCTTTCGCGCCGTGACCTTCGAGGAGCTGGTCGCCGCTTACGGCGAGGCGGTGGAGGGCCTGCTCGAGGGTGGCGTCGACCTGCTCCTCGTCGAGACGGTTTTCGACACGCTGAACGCCAAGGCGGCCCTGGTCGCGATCGAGCAGGCTCTCGAAGGCCACGGCCTGCGCATCCCGGTAATGATCTCCGGAACGATCACCGACGCCTCGGGGCGCACCCTTTCCGGCCAGACCACCGAGGCGTTCTACAACTCGGTGCGGCACACCCAGCCGATCGCCGTGGGCCTCAATTGCGCCCTCGGCGCCAAGGAGCTGCGGGCCTATGTCGAAGAGCTGTCCGCGATCGCCGAGACGCGCGTCTCGTGCCATCCGAACGCCGGACTGCCGAACGCCTTCGGCGAGTACGACGACACGCCCGAGGCGATGGCGGCACATATCGGCGAATGGGCGAGAAGCGGCTGGCTCAACATCGTCGGCGGCTGCTGCGGCACCACGCCGGAGCATATCCGCGCGATGGCCGACGCCGTCCGCGGCGTCGCCGCGCGGCCGGTTCCCGCGCGCGCGCGCGCGCTGCGCCTCTCGGGCCTCGAGCCGCTCAACGTCGGAGACGAGTCGCTGTTCGTCAACATCGGCGAACGCACCAACGTCACGGGCTCGCGGGCATTCGCGCGTCTGGTCCTCGCCGGCGACTATGCGGGGGCGCTCAGCGTCGCGCGCCAGCAGGTCGAGAACGGCGCGCAGATGATCGACGTCAACATGGACGAAGCGATGCTCGACTCGGAAAAAGCGATGGCCACCTTCCTGCGCCTCGCCGCTGCCGAGCCCGACATCGCGCGCGTGCCGTTCATGATCGACAGCTCGAAATGGAGCGTGATCGAGGCCGGCCTCAAGTGCGTGCAGGGCAAGCCGATCGTCAACTCGATATCGATGAAGGAGGGCGAGGCGGAGTTCCTGCGCCAGGCGCGCCTTTGCCGCAAGTACGGCGCCGCGGTGGTGGTGATGGCCTTCGACGAGAAGGGGCAGGCCGACAGCCTCGAGCGCCGTACCGAGGTCTGCCGGCGCGCCTACGAGCTCCTCACGCGGCAGGCGGGTTTCCCGCCCGAGGATATCGTCTTCGATCCGAACATTTTCGCCGTGGCAACCGGGCTCGAAGAGCACGCGCGTTACGGCATCGACTACCTCGAGGCAGTGCGCTGGCTGCGCGCCAACCTGCCGCATGCCAAGGTCTCCGGCGGCGTGTCGAATTTCTCTTTCTCGTTCCGCGGCAACGACGCCGTGCGCGAGGCGATGCACACCGCGTTTCTGTATCACGCCATCGGCGCCGGCATGTCGATGGGCATCGTCAACGCCGGTCAGCTGGGCGTCTACGAGCAGCTCGAGCCGCAGCTGCGCGAGCGCGTCGAGGACGTGATCTTCAACCGGCGGCCGGACGCCACTGAGCGGCTGATCGAGGCCGCCAACACCGTCAGGACCGGCGCCAAGGAAAGCGCCAAGGACGAAGCCTGGCGCGGCGGGACTGTAGAGGAGCGCCTGGTGCATGCGCTCGTCAACGGCGTCTCGGCGCACATCGTCGCGGACACCGAGGAGGCGCGCATCAAGTATCCGCGGCCGATCGAGGTGATCGAGGGTCCGCTGATGGACGGCATGAACGTGGTAGGCGACCTGTTTGCCGCCGGCAAGATGTTCCTGCCTCAGGTCGTCAAATCGGCGCGGGTCATGAAGCAAGCGGTTTCGCACCTCGTGCCTTACATCGAAGCCGAGCGCGCGAAGAGCGGCGAGACGGCGCGCTCCAAGGGCCGCATCGTCATCGCCACCGTCAAGGGCGACGTCCACGACATCGGCAAGAACATCGTCGCGGTGGTACTCCAGTGCAACAACTACGAGGTCGTGAACCTCGGCGTGATGGTGCCGGCGCAGACCATCATCGAGACCGCACGGCGCGAGAACGCCGACGCGGTGGGGCTCTCGGGCCTCATTACCCCGTCGCTGGAGGAGATGGCACATGTGGCGCGCGAGATGGAGCGCGTCGGCCTCGGCCTGCCCTTGCTGATCGGCGGCGCAACCACCTCGCGCACGCACACCGCCGTGAAGATCGCGCCGAGCTATTCCGGGCCCGTGGTCTATGTTCCCGACGCTTCACGCAGCGTCCCGGTGGTCCAGGGCCTGCTTTCCGCCGACAGCCGCGATGCCTTCGTCGCCCGGGTGCGAGCCGATTACGAGAAGCTGCGCGCCGCGCATCGCGACAAGAAGGGGCCCGGGCCGCTGCATTCGCTCGAGGAGGCCCGACGTCGCGGCCTGAAGACCGACTGGGGCGCTTACCGGCCCCCGGCGCCGCGTAGACCTGGCATCACGGTGCTCAAGCGCTATCCGCTGGCCGAGCTTGTCGACTACATCGACTGGACGCCGTTCTTCCAGGCCTGGGAGCTCTCGGGTCCCTATCCGAAGATCCTCGAGGATCCGGTCGTCGGCGAGGCAGCCCGCAAGCTGTTTGCCGAGGCCCAGGAGACCCTGCGGCGCATCGTCAGGGGAAATCAAGTCACGGCAAACGGAGTGTTCGGCCTGTTTCCCGCCGCGCGGGTGAATAGCGACGATATTGAAATCTACCGCGATGAGCGCCGGCGCGATGTGCTGATGACGTGGCACAACCTGCGGCAGCAGAACCACAAGCCGACCGGTCGCGACAATCTCTGCCTCGCCGACTTCGCCGCTCCCGGGGAAAGCGGCGTGCACGACTGGATCGGCGCCTTCGCGGTCAGCGCCGGCGGCATCGAGCGGCGCGTGGCCGAGCTGGAAGCCAAGCACGACGATTACGCCGCCATCATGCTGAAGGTGCTTGCCGACCGCCTGGCGGAAGCATTCGCGGAGCGTTTGCACGAGCGCGTGCGGCGCGAGTTTTGGGGCTATGCTGCCGATGAGCGGCTCGCAGCCCCGGAGCTGCTCGCCGAGGCGTATCGCGGCATACGGCCCGCGCCCGGCTATCCGGCGTGCCCCGATCACATGGTGAAGGGGCCGCTTTTCAGCCTGCTCGACGCGCGGCGCAACGCTGACATGCGGCTCACCGAGTCGTTTGCCATGCTGCCGGCCGCGTCGGTATCCGGGTTCTATCTATCGCATCCACAGTCGAGCTACTTCGCCGTGGGCAAGATCGGCCGCGACCAGCTCGAGGACTACGCACGTCGCGCCGGGCTGAGTGTCGCCGAGGCGGAGAAATGGCTCGCGCCCTATCTCGCGTACCAGCCCGAGGCGACCCCGGCGCCGCTATAATCCGCACATGGGCAAAGGCGACAAACGTACACGGCGCGGCAAGATCTATCGCGCCAGCTACGGCAAGAAGCGACCGCACCGCGCGAAGAAGAAGGCAAAGAAAACCACCTGAAGCGGTGGTCAGCTCTCCTCGCGCCGGCCGACGGGCAGGCCGAGTGCTTTCAGCTTGCGATAAAGATGCGTGCGCTCGAGCCCCGAGCGCTCGGCGACGCGCGACATGCTGCCGTGCTCGCGCGCGAGAAGATGCTCGAAGTACACCCGCTCGAACGCTTCGCGCGCCTCGCGATACGGACGATCGAAGGCTACCTCCGGCAGCGCGCCGGGCGCCGCGCGCGCGGCGAACGCGCGCTCCACGTCTTCGAGCTGTATTTCTTCCTCGAGCGACGTGAACGCGAGGTCTTTCACCACGCTTTCCAGCTCGGCAAGGTTCCCCGGCCATGGGTAATGACGCAGCGCGTTGAGCGCGGCGATCGCCAGCCGCCGCGGCGGGCAGGCGCGCGCCTCGACGAGCTGTGCCAGCATGAGGGAAGCCAAATCCGGCACGTCTTCCGCGAACTCGCGCAGCGCCGGCAGCCTGAGTGTCAGCTCCGCGAGGCGAGTTCCCAGCTCGACATCGAAGTCATGCTTCTCCGCGAGGCTGCGCACATCCACCGGCGAGAAACACACCAGCCGCACCTTTTGCTTCTCGGCGCGCGGCAACAGGAACTCGAGGTTACGCTGCTCGGGCCGTCCGAGGCGGCTGAGGTCGGCGACGAACAGCACGCCGCCCGCCGCCTTGCCGAGGAGCTCCGAGGGCGCCTCGGCCAGCAGCTCGGCGCTGGCGAGAAATGGCGCCCCTGGGGCCACCAGCAGCCGCGCGAAGAGCTCCGGCCGCATGCCGCGCTCGCCGCGCAGCATCAAGGGCGCGGCCGACTGCGCCAGCTGCGCGAGGCGCTTCTTGGCGTCAGCGAGCGCCGTCGAGCGGCCAAGCGCGGCCAGCGCGAGCTGAGGCGCTGCCGTGGTTTCGGGATTGCGCAGCGCGCGCTTCACGGTATTCAGCAGCCGTTGCAGAGCGATCGGCTTTTCGAGGAAGTCGAGCGCCCCGATGCGGGTGGCCTCGACTGCGGTTTCGATGGTGCCGTGACCCGACATCATGACCACCGGCATGGTGAGCTGCCCGCTTGCAGCCCATTCCTTGAGCAGCGTAATACCGTCGGTATCCGGCATCCAGATGTCGAGCAGGACGAGGTCCGGGCGAGCGCGCTCGCGAAGCCGGCGCGCATCGCCTGCGCTCTCGGCCACCAGCACCTGGTGTCCCTCGTCGGCCAGGATCTCCGACAGCAGTTCCCGGATTCCGACTTCGTCGTCGACGACCAGAATTTGCGCCATATCGCTACGCCGCTTTCGCCAAGGGCAACAGTACGCTCACCGACGCGCCGCGGCTGGGCCGATTTTCGATCGCCACGCTGCCGTGGTGTTCATCGACGATCTTCTTTACGATCGCCAGCCCGAGGCCGGTGCCGCGCGGCTTGGTGGTGACGTAGGGCTCGAAGATGCGCGCCATCAGCTCCTCGGGAAAGCCGGCCCCGTTGTCAGACACCGCAAGCTTCACGCGATCGCCGGCCAGCTCGGTGCGCACCTCGATCGCCGGGCTGGCGCCGGACTGCCTGACGTTCTCCAGCGCATCCTGCGCATTCTGGACGAGATTGTGGATCACCTGGCGGATCTGCGCCGAGTCGGCCCACACCGGCGGCAGCCCGTCGGTGAGGCGCTTGGCGATCGGCACCGTCGAATTCTCGTACAGCGCCAGCACCTGGTTCACCAACTCGTTCAAATCGAGCCGCCCGGGCTCGGGCGCCGGCATGCGTGCGTAGTCCCTGAAGTCGTCGACCATGGCCTTCAGTGCGGCGACCTGGTTGACGATCGTTTCCGTGGCGTGCCGCAAGGTTTCGGCGTCTTCCCGCGGCAGCCGTTCAGCGAGCTTCATCTCCAGCCGCTCAGCGGAGAGCTGGATCGGGGTAAGCGGATTCTTGATCTCATGCGCCAGGCGGCGCGCCACTTCCGCCCAGGCGGTGGCGCGCTGCGCCTGGATCAGCTGCGTCACGTCGTCGAACACCGCGACGTAGCCGCCGCCGGTGGCCTGGGGCAAGCGCGCGCCGCGTGCGTGCAGCGTCTTGCCCGTGCCCTTCAGCGTCAGCTCCAGCTCCCAGCTCTTCTCGCGGTGCTCGCGGAATAGCTCCTGCATGCGGCTGGCGAAGGATTCGGCCTCGGCACCAAGAATGGCCGCCGCGCCGCGGTTAGAGATGGTCAGCTGCAGCTCGTGATCGAACACCAGTACTCCGGCCGACAGGTTGGCGAGGATGTTTTCGAGATGGCCCTTCGCCGCCTCGAGCGCGATGCGGTTAGCCTCGACCACGCGCCGCGCCTCGGCAAGCTGGCGCGTCATGGAATTGAACGATTCGGTCAGCACGCCGAGCTCGTCGCGGCTGGTCACCGGGGACTGCCGCGAAAAGTCGCCCCGCGCCACCGCCTGCGTCGCTTGCGCGAGGTTGGCGAGCGGCTCGGCCAGCAAATTGGATTGCGTCACCGCGACGGCGACCGCCACGAACAGCGCCATCAGCACCGCAAAGCTGAGCGTGACGACGTAGATCCGCTTCAGGCCGTCGCGCGAGATCGCAAGCTCCCGGTAGTCGCGGTGCGCGGCTTCCACCGCCTCGAGGCTCCTCGAAAAAGCCGGCGCCACGCTTTGCCGCAGCTGCAGGAAGCGCGCTTCGTCGGATAGCGCCATCGGACCCATCGGCACCACCACCCTCAACGAGAGCGGCCGGCCGGCCGCTGAATCGACGGCGGCATAGCCGCGGTTGACGCGCGCCTGACGAAGCAGCTGCGCGCCGGGCAGGTCCGGCAGAAGCTTGGTTACGTCTTCGCTCGCGCTCGCGATGAGGCGGCCGCTTGCCGTCAGGACCGTCGCTTCCTGGACGCCGGCTTGCTCCCGCAAGCGCTCCAGCTGGGACACGATCTGCGGTGCCGAACGCCCGGCCAGCTCGAGGGCCATTGCGCGCGCCTTGGCCTGCATGTCCAGCACGGTCTGATCGATCGCCTGCTGGCCAAGCGTAATGCCGCCCTCGAGCGCGGCGTCGACCTTGACGTCAAACCACGACTCGATCGAGCGGGTGATAAATTGCACCGACACCGCGTAGACGATCAGACCGGGCACTACCGCGAGCAGCGCAAAGCGCATCAGCAGCCGCAAAGTGAGGCGGGCTCCGAACACGCGAGCCCGATAGCGCCGCGCGAGCGCCAGCAGCTGAAACGCCACTACCCCGGCGAGCAGCGCGGCGAGCGCCGCGTTGAGTGCAAGCAGCAGCGGATACTGCTGGGCGAAAAACGTAGTGTCCGCGCTCGCGGTGGCAAGCAGGAACAGGCCCACGGCTGCCACCGCACCGCCGAAGATGAGGAGCAGCTTCATCTTTCGCTCGCCCCCCGCGGATCGCGGCTTTCGACCGGTGCGGGCAGTTGCTGGGGCGAGCGCACCGTGAATCGCTTCCACGGCGATTCGAGATGCAGCTCGCGGCTGGTGAGCGCGCTCAGCTGAAAAGGCTTGGGAAGCAGCGTCGTATCGAGGCGCATGCGTAGCGCCGCCTCGTAGTCAGCGTCTGAAAAACCCACCGTGCGGTCCACGACCAGCCAGTTGCGCAGGCGCTTGAGCACGTTCAGCGCTTCGTCCAACGTGGCAAAATTCTGCTGCAGCAGCCCGGTCGAGAGCCGGTACTGGCGCGACAGGGCATGATAGGACAGGCGCAGCTGCAGCCGCTTGGAAGCGGCCTTTTCGTCGACCCAGTACCAGCGCGGACGCTTAAGCTCGAAGTCGACGCGGAAGTAAAGTGGCACGCCGTTCACCAGCACCTCCGCCAGGCGCGGCGTCAGCTCAAACGCGAAGTCGGCGTCCAGCACCAGCCCATCCTCGACCGCGCGCAGGCTCGCCGCGCGCACTTCGATTTCATCGGCGTGCGCGGCGGGTGCGGCGAGCCATGCCAGTGCCGCGACGATGCCGATGAGAAGGACGATGCGGCGCATTGCGCGTCGCGTCAAGCTTCTTTCTTGATCAGAGCGCAGTAAAACCCGTCGTGCTCCGCGCTGGGCAGCCATTGCGCCGGGCCGCCATCGGGTAGCGGGAGGCGACTTGCTCCAGGCGCTCGCGAAACGAAGGCTCCAACCAGCTGTTCGTTTTCCTGCGGGAAAACCGAGCAGGTGACATACAGCAATTTACCATCGCGACGCAGCACCTGCCACAGCGCATCGAGGATCGCGGCCTGCTTCGCTGCAAAGGCCGGCACGTCGCGCGGCCGACGCAACCACTTGAGATCCGGATGGCGGCGCGCGACGCCCGATGCCGAGCACGGCACATCGGCGAGAACGCGGTCGAAGGGCACGCCGTCCCACCAGCCGTCAAGCCGGGTGCAATCGGCGGGCTTGATGAGCGCCGTCAGTCCCAGGCGCTCAAGATTGCGAGCCATGCGCACGCAGCGCGCCGGGTCCGCATCGAGCGCCGTCATCGCGACCGTCGCGGTTTCCAGGATGTGCGCGGTTTTGCCGCCCGGCGCGGCGCACGCGTCGAGCACGCGTTGACCCTCCGCCAGCTGCAGGCAACGCGCGGCGCGCTGCGCGCCCGCGTCCTGCACCGACACCTCACCCTGTGCAAATCCCGGCAGGCGCTCCATCGGCAGCGGGCGCTCGAGCAGGAGCGCCTCTTCGCCGATGCGGCGTGCGGCGATAGCCTGCTCTCTGAGCCGCGCGTGGTATTCGGCCAAGTGCGCGCGACGACGATTGACGCGCAAGCACATCGGCGGATGCGAGTTGCCCGCGGCTAGCAGTTCCTCCCAGCGCTCGGGATACGCGTCGCGCAGCATCTCGATCCACCACCGCGGGTGCTGGTACCGTGCCTCCATATCGGCGCCGATCCGCGCCTCGAGCGAAGCGCGTTCGCGGAGAAAACCGCGCAGCAACGCGTTGACGTAGCCTTTTGCACTCCAGCGCTCGAGAAGTGCGCACGCGCGCACCGCCTGGTCGACGACGGTATATTCAGCGTAACGGCCGGATTCGAGCGCGTAGAGCGAGCACCATAGCAGCGCCTCGACCAGCGCATCAGGCCGGCCGCGGCGTGACAGCTCACCTACTAAAGCCTGCACCCGGCCATAACGACGCAGGGTACCGTGCGTAAGGTCGATGAGCGCGGAGCGCGGCGTTTCGCTGCCCTCTTCGGCCATGCGATCGAGTTCGTCGGCAAGACTTCTGCCGACCGCGACGCGTGCCACCATGCGGGCCGCCTCGCGCAGCGCCTGAGCGAGCGCTGCTGCGGGCTTCACCCGAAGCGCACTCCTGGCGCGAGCCGATGCCCGCGGAGGAACTCGCCTGCGGCGAGCCGCCGGCCACCGGAGCGCTGCAATTCCGTGATCGCGAGCGCGCCCTTGCCCGCGGCCACTACCAGGCCGGCATCGCTGCTCGACAGCAATTCGCCCGGTGTGCCGCGGCCGCAGGTCACAGCTACGCGCCAGACCTTGAGAGGCGCGCCATCGAGCAACGTCGCCGCGCCAGGCGACGGCCGGAACGCGCGCACCGCCCGCTCCAACTCCACTGCCGGCCGCGACCAGTCGAGAAGCGTCTCCTGCTTTCCGAGCTTGCTCGCATAGGTGACGCCCTGTTGCGGCTGGGGCACAGGGAGGACGCGTCCCGCCTGCACGTCAGCAAGCGTGGCCACGATCATTTCCGCGCCCAGCGCGGCAAGCTTGTCGTGCAGCGTGCCGGCGTCGTCGTCCGGCGCGATCGGAACGCCGCTCTGTGCAAGCACTGCGCCGGTATCGAGGCCCGCGTCCATTTGCATGATCGAAACGCCGGTTTGCGCGTCTCCGGCAAGAATCGCGCGTTGGATTGGCGCCGCGCCGCGCCAGCGTGGCAGCAACGAAGCATGAATATTGAGGGCACCATGTGCCGCGACATCGAGCACGGCTTGCGGAAGAATGAGGCCATAAGCGGCGACCACCAGCGCATCGGGCCGCGCGGCGCGGATGCGGGCGCTGCCGTCAGTGTTCAGGCTGTGCGGCTGGAACACCTCGAGATTGCGCCTCAGCGCGAAGCGCTTTACAGGGCTCATGGCCGCCTTCAGGCCGCGCCCGGCGGGCCGGTCCGGCTGCGTCAGTACGAGAGCGACATCATGGCCTGCTTGCAACAGGCGCGCCAGCGCTCGCTCGGCAAATTCGGGAGTTCCCGCGAAGACTAGGCGCAGGAAAGCGAGATCAGGCGGACTTGCGCAGCTGCTTTGCGAGCTTGGCGCGGATGCGCTGCTGCTTGAGCTGCGACAGGTACTCGACGAACACCTTGCCCTGCAGATGATCCATCTCGTGCTGGATGCAAACGGCAAGCAAGCCCTGCGCTTCAAGCGTGAATGCTTTGCCGTTCTGATCGTGCGCACGTACCTTCACGCGCTCAGCGCGCTCGACCAGCTCGTAGATGCCGGGCACCGAGAGACATCCTTCCTCGATGTCGGATACGCCGGTCGCTTCGACAATCTCCGGGTTGACGAGCACCACCAGGGAGTCGCGGCGCTCGGAGACGTCGACGACGATCACCTGCTTGTGCACGTCGACCTGGGTGGCGGCAAGTCCGATGCCGGGCGCCGTGTACATGGTTTCGGTCATATCGGCGACGAGTTTTTTCAGCGACTCGTCGAAGACGGTGACCGGGGCGGCTACCTTATGCAGCCGGGCGTCGGGATAACGAAGAATGCTCAGAAGCGCCATCTAGAGACAATTTATTTGCAAATTGAATAGATTATGTGGAGAATCTCAGGCAACGTATAAGCTGTTCAGTCTTTGTGCTACATTGGGGTAGACAATCCGATTTTCCAGCCGGTCCAGGATGCCGCGAAAGGGACGGGGTCGCCATGGTCCAGCAAGTGCGTAAGTCTATCACAGCGCTCGCTTTCTTCGTTATCTCGGGGGCCTTATCCGGGCAGCCGGCCCAAGCCCCGCTCACCCTCAAGCCCGAAGCGCCCGACCGCTACGTGGTAGTGCCCGGAGACACGCTTTGGGGCATTTCAGAGCGCTATACGGATTCGCCGTGGCGTTGGCCAGAACTCTGGAACATGAACAAGGAGCAGATTCAGAACCCGCACTTGATCTATCCCGGGTACGTGATCCTGCTCGACCGGGCAAAGGGCACCCTGACGATCGCGCGCCCCGGCACCGAACCCGGAACCCGGCCCGGGGCAGCGCCCGGGACTGGGGCTGGCGCGAGACTGAGTCCGCGCGTGCGGGCCGAGCCGCTTCCACCCGAGGAGATCCCCAGCATTCCGGCATCGGTGATCGAGCCGTTCCTGACTCGTCCGCTGGTGATTGAACCCGACGGACTTGACAGGGCGCCCACGATCGTCGCGACCCAGCACGACAGCGTGCTGCTCTCGGCGGGCAACACAGCCTATGTGCGCGGCATCGCGGGTTCGGTAGAGGAAAGCTGGTACGTGTACCGGCGCGGCAGTCCGCTGGTCGATCCGGACACCAACCAGACGCTTGCTTACGAGGCGATCTATCTCGGCACCGCGCGGGTCACGCGTCCCGGCGATCCGGCAACGGTGGTGCTCACGAGCGCGGTGCAGGAAGTCGGCGCCGGCGACAAGCTGGTGGCTGCTACCGTGGTGCAGCCAATCAACTATGCGCCTCACTCGCCTGCAACATTCCTCAAGGGCCGTGTGATGTCGATCTACGGCGGCCTGGGCAAGGTCGGTGAAGCCGGGCCGCTTTCGGTCATCACCATCAATCGCGGCAGAGCCGATGGCCTAGAAGTCGGCCACGTTCTCGCGCTTTACGCGCTTGGCGGCACCGTGCGCGACACATCAAAGCCAAGGGGCGCGCCCGATGCATTCATCAAGCTTCCGGAGGAACGTTCCGGACTTTCGTTTGTGTTTCGCGTTTTCGACCGGGTATCCTACGCGCTGGTGATGCACGCCACGAGGCCTGTCAGTCCTCTGGATGTCGTCCAGACGCCATAACAAGGACAAAACCGAGGCCAGGTTCCCCGCTTCGTCGCCGCCTGCATGACGCGCGATCCCGGGCTGGCGAGCTGGCTGCAACTCTCGCTCACTCCCGGGCTTGGTGCCGGCGCGATCCGCGGCATGTTGCGCCAATTCGGCCTGCCACAGGCCGTCCTCGAAAGAAGGCGCTCTGAGCTGACCGCGCACGCCGCACCGGCGGTTATCGAGGCGCTCGACTCCCAGTCCGTGCGCGATGCAGTAGCGCGCGCGCTGGACTGGGCGGCTGCCCCAGGACACGACGTCGTCACGCTTGCCGACGAATACTATCCCCGTGCATTGCTGGAGACGCCGGACCCGCCACCCGTGCTTTACGCGCTCGGCCGCACTGACCTTCTGCAGCATCCCTCGCTCGCCATCGTCGGCAGCCGCAACGCCACGGCGCAGGGCGAGCATAACGCCGAGAGCTTCGCCAAGGCGCTGAGCAACGCCGGACTGAGCATCGTGTCGGGGCTCGCGATCGGCATCGACGCCGCGGCGCATCGCGGCGGTCTGGCGGGCGCCTCCTCCACCATCGCTGTGCTCGGCACGGGCATCGACGTTGTCTATCCCAGGCGCAACGCCGAGCTCGTGGCCGCGATCGCGGAGCGCGGGCTTCTCATCAGCGAATTCCCGCTCGGTACCGCACCGCTTGCCAACAACTTTCCGCGCCGCAACCGCTTGATCAGCGGGCTGGCGCAGGGCTGCCTGGTGGTCGAGGCGGCGCTCGCCTCCGGCTCTCTCATCACCGCGCGCAGCGCGGCCGACCAGGGACGCGAGGTATTCGCCATTCCCGGCTCGATCCATTCGCCACTTTCCAAGGGCTGTCACGCGCTCATCAAGTCGGGGGGCAAGCTCGTCGAGTCGGCAGAGGACGTGCTCGCAGAATTGACCGGGTTTCGGCGCAGCCACTACGCGTCGACGGTGGAATCGGGCGCGAGCGGCGCGGAGGTTGCCGCAGGCCTGCTTGCGCACATGGGACACGATCCGGTCGACGTCGACTCGCTGTGTGCGCGTGCCGGCATGTCGGCCGAACAGGTGTCGTCTGAATTGCTGCGGCTCGAGCTCGATGGACGCGTCACGGCGCTGCCCGGCGGGCTGTTTCAACGTCTTGAAAAAGGGAAGCGCGGGTAAACGCAAACCCCCGGTGACACGTTACTAGGAGGGAGACCGCAATGTACGACATCCTCGTCTACCTGTTCGAGAACTGCCAGCGGGCCGAGCTGGCTTACGACCGCGAGCGCATCGCCAAGAAGCTCTCGGCGGCGGGCTTCGACGACTCGGACATAAGCGAAGCGCTGCACTGGCTGGCAGGCGTGCTGCGCGCGCCCCACGGGGTGCCGCAAAAGCTGCCGGACTCGCGGACCAGCTTTCGGGCCTTCGCGCCTCGCGAGCTGGCAAAACTGGACGCCGAATGCCGCGGCTTTCTCCTGACGCTGGAGCAATCTGGGATTCTCGGTCCGCAGACTCGCGAGCTCGTGATCGAGCGCTCGCTCGCCGCCACCGGTGACAGCCTGACGCTGGATCAGTTGAAGCTCATCGTGCTGATGGTGCTGTGGAACCAGCAGATGCCGACCAGCCGCCTCGTCGCCGAAGACCTCTTCAGCGCGCCGCACGCGCGGCTTCCCAGCTAACGCTCTTGCGCGCGCACGCGCGTGCGCGCTCGCGCGCGTACGTGTTCTCACTGGCGAAGCGAGGTTGAACCGCTTGCCGGTTTGCACTTATCATCTCCGGCCTTTCGCGCCGCATGGGAAAAAAACTCGTCATCGCAGAGAAGCCATCGGTCGCCGCCGATATCGCGCGCGCGCTCGGTGGCTTCGTGCGCGAGGGCGATTACTTCGAGAGTAAAGAATATCTGCTGTCGTCCGCGGTCGGCCATCTGCTTGAGCTCGCGGTTCCGGACGAGTACGAGGTGAAGAAAGGCAAGTGGTCGTTCAAACACCTGCCGGTGATTCCTCCGCACTTCGAGCTGGCGCCGCTCGAGAAGAGCGAGCAGCGGCTCAACCTGCTGCTGCGGCTGATGAAGAGAAGGGATGTGAGCGGCCTCATCAATGCCTGCGACGCAGGACGCGAGGGCGAGCTGATCTTCCGCTACATCGTCCAGCACGCACGCATCAAAAAGCCGATCGAGCGCCTCTGGCTGCAATCGATGACGCCGCAGTCGATCCGCGACGGCTTCAACGGCCTGCGCGCGGATAGAGAACTGTTACCACTCGCCGATGCCGCCAAGTGCCGCTCCGAGGCCGATTGGCTGGTGGGCATCAACGGCACTCGGGCAATGACCGCCTTCAATTCCAAGGAAGGGGGCTTTTACCTCACTACCGTCGGCCGCGTGCAGACCCCGACGCTCGCCATCCTGGTGGAGCGCGAGGAGAAAATCCGCGCCTTCACGCCGAGAGGCTACTGGGAAGTGCACGCCAGGTTTGCCGCCCGGGCCGGCGAGTACCCCGGGCGCTGGTTCGATCCCAGGTTCAAGAAGGATGACGACGCTGAGCGCAGGGCAGAGCGGCTATGGACCGCCACCAAGGCCGAGGCGATCGTCGCCGATTGCCGCGGCAAGAGCGGGATCGCGAGCGAGGAGTCCAGGCCTTCGACCCAGCTCTCCCCGCTGTTGTTCGATCTGACCAGCCTGCAACGCGACGCCAATGCCCGGTTTGGTTTTCCCGCCCGGATGACTTTGTCGCTCGCCCAGGCCCTGTACGAGCGGCACAAAGTTCTTACTTATCCCCGAACGGATTCGCGGGCGCTGCCCGAGGATTACGTCGGCACGGTGAAGAAGACGCTCGAGGCGCTCGGCGCCAGCCGGGCGTTTTCCGCCTTTGCGCGGCACATACTGAAGCAGGACTGGGTAAGACCGAACAAGCGCGTGTTCGACAACACCAAGATCTCGGACCACTTCGCCATCATCCCAACCCTGCAGGCGCCCAAGCAGCTGAACGAAGCCGAGCAGAAGCTCTACGACATGGTCGTACGGAGATTCCTTGCCGTGTTCTACCCGGCTGCGGAATACCTGCAGACCACGCGCATCACGCGGGTGGGCGAGCATCACTTCAAAACCGAGGGCAAAGTGCTGCAGAACCCCGGCTGGCTCGCGGTGTACGGCCGCGCCTCCGGCGAGGACAGTGAGAACCTGCCGCCGATCGCGAAGAACGAGAAAGTCGGCGTGCACGAAGTCGCAGCGCACTCCAGTCAGACCAAGCCGCCGCCGCGTTACACCGAGGCCACGCTACTCTCGGCAATGGAGGGGGCAGGCAAGCTGGTCGAGGACGACGAGTTGCGCGCGGCAATGGAAGCGAAGGGTCTGGGAACCCCTGCGACACGTGCCGCGATCATCGAAGGGCTGATCTACGAAGACTACGTTCATCGCGAAGGCAGGGAGCTGGTGCCGACCCCGAAGGCGTTTTCGCTGCTTTTCGCGCTGCATGTAATGAGCATCTCGGAGCTTGCCTCGCCGGAGCTGACCGGAGAATGGGAGCACAAGCTGAAGCTGATCGAGCTGCGCAAGTTCACGCGCGAGGAGTTCATGCAGCACATCTCGCAGCTCGTGACCAATGTCGTCTCGATCATCAAGACCGGCGACATCCCCGACACCGCCTTCGCCACGGTGCCCGCGCCCTGTCCGAAGTGCGGCGGCGTGGTACAGGAAAACTACCGCAAGTTCCAGTGCCAGAAATGCGATTTCTCGCTCTGGAAAGTGGTCTCTGGCCGCGAATGGTCGCCAGACGAAGTGGCCGAGCTCATCACCAAGCGCTTCATCGGGCCGCTCACCGGCTTTCGCAGCAGGCAGGGCAGGCCGTTCGCGGCCGGCCTGCGGCTCACTGACGATTTGCGCCTCGAATTCGACTTCGGACAGCGCAGCGCTGCCGGTGATGGCGAGCAGGCGCCGGACTTTGGCAGCCAACAGCCGCTGGGAGCGTGTCCGAAGTGCGGCGCGCGCGTGTTTGAACACGGGGTGACCTATACGTGCGAGAAAGCGGTAGGGGCGGGTCGCACGTGCGACTTCCGCTCCGGCCGCATGATCCTGCA
>WNGN01000625.1_pt1 | contig 22178 bp, 19 predicted proteins | sample 5400561 | NCBI WGS metagenome assembly WNGN01 (sample SAMN13153379, study PRJNA577476) | soil metagenome | isolation source: 115 cm soil or saprolite under Garry oak tree replicate 2 | place: USA:California | collected 2016-06-15 | reverse complement strand
CTTCGAACCGCACGTCGTCGAGCGCGGCGGCGACGATCGTACCGACCGACGCGAAGGTCGCGCTGGCCGCGGTGGCCTGCCGCGCCGCGAGGTCGCGGGCCAGCAGAACGCCGGCCACGAGCCAGAGCGCCACGAGGCCGATCAGCAGGGCAACCGCGCGGCGGACGGACGCACGTCCGAGCGCGACTTTCACGCGCGGCGCTCGCCCACCCGATGGAGCTTGAGCAGATTCGTCGTTCCCCGGACCCACATCGGCGCTCCGGAGATGATGACGATCACGTCGCCGGGACGGACCGACCCGTCGTTGAGCAGGGACGCTTCGACTTCCTCGACCATCTCGTCGGTCGTCTTGACCTTCCGGATGAGCCGGGACACGACGCCCCACGACAGCGCCAGCCGGCGCTGCACCTCGACGAACGGCGTCAGCGCGATGATCGGGACGCCCGGACGCGCCTGCGAGATGAGGCGCGCCGAGAACCCGGACTCGGTGAACGCCACGATGGCGCGCGCGCCGAGCACGAACGCCGCGGTCGCCGCGGCGTCGGAGATCGCCTCCTGGAAGGTGCCGCCGGGCCGGCGCCGACGCTCCCGCTCGATGGTTTGCACGGCGCCGTCGGCCCGCTCGGCGACCCGCGCCATCACCGAGACCGCCTCGGCCGGATAGCGTCCGGTGGCGGTCTCGGCCGACAACATGACCGCGTCGGCGCCGTCGAAGATCGCGGTCGAGACGTCGGAGACCTCCGCGCGCGTCGGCCGGATGTGCGTGACCATCGACTCCAGCATCTGCGTCGCGACGATCACCGGAACCTGCGCCCCGCGCGCCTGGCGAATGATCTCCTTCTGGATGTGCGGCACGTCCTCGATCGGCACGTCCACGCCGAGGTCGCCGCGGGCGACCATGACGGCGTCGACCTTGCTGAGGATGCCCGGGAGATTGGTGAGAATCTCGTGGCGCTCGAGCTTGGCGACGATCGGCAGCTCGACGCCCTCGCCGCGCAGGAACGCTCGGACCTCGTCGATGTCGTCGGCCGACCGCACGAACGAGATGGCGATGAAGTCGACCCCGTGGCGGAGGCCGAAGCGCAGGTCCTCGCGATCCTTCGCCGTCAGGCAGGACACCGGCAGCGTCACGCGCGGCAGCGAAAGGCCCTTGTGGTCGCTGATGCGCCCGCCGACCACCACCCGGCATCGCACCTCGTCCGGCGCCGTGGTCTCGACGCGGAGCTGGATCATGCCGTCGTCCATCCAGATCTCGTCGCCCGCCCTCAAATCTTTCAAATACTCGGGATGCGTGATCGAGGCCTGCTCCACGGTGCCCACCACCGGCCGGGCGCAGAGCGTGAACGGCCGGCCCGCCTCGAGGTCGACGCGGCCGCCGCCGCCGGGACCGAACGTTCCGAGCCGGATCTTCGGTCCCTGGAGGTCCTGCAGGATCGCGATGGGACGGCCCCAGCGCGCCTCGCCCGCGCGAATGCGCTCGATGACCTCGGCGTGCTCCTCGTGGGTTCCGTGGGAGAAATTGAGGCGGGCGACGTCGAGGCCCGCCGTCACCAGGCGATCGAGCTCGGCGGCGCTGCTGCTCGCGGGACCGATCGTGCAGACGATCTTGGTCCGGCGCATATGTCAGCCGCCGGCGAGCAGCGGTCTCAAGAACTGCCCGGTTTAGCTGCGCTCCGCATGGCGGACGAGCTCTTCGGGCGTGCCGGTGGCGACCACGCGCCCGCCCTCGTCGCCGCCCTCGGGTCCGAGATCGATGACCCAGTCCGCGGTCTTCACCACGTCGAGGTTGTGCTCGATGATCACCACGGTGTTGCCCTGCTCGACGAGCTTGTTGAGCACGTCCAGCAGGCGCTGGATGTCCGCGAAGTGCAGGCCGGTGGTCGGCTCGTCCAGGATGTACAGGGTCCGTCCGGTGGCCCGCCGGGAGAGCTCCGTGGCGAGCTTCACGCGCTGGGCCTCGCCGCCCGACAGGGTCGTCGCCGATTGACCCAGGCGGATGTAGTCGAGCCCGACGTCGTCGAGCGTCGCGAGCTTGGACTTGATCACGGGCACCGCGTCGAAGAACCCGAGCGCCTCGCGCACCGTCATCTCGAGGACGGCGGCGATGCTCTGGCCCTTGTAGTGCACGTCGAGCGTCTCGCGGTTGTAGCGCCGGCCCTTGCACACGTCGCAGGTCACGTAGACGTCGGGCAGGAAGTGCATCTCGATCTTGACCAGCCCGTCGCCCTGGCAGGCCTCGCACCGGCCGCCCTTGACGTTGAACGAGAAGCGGCCCGGCTGGTAGCCGCGCATCCGCGCCTCCGGCGTGCGGGCGAAGAGCGTCCGGATGAACGTGAACACGCCGGTGTACGTGGCCGGATTCGAGCGCGGCGTCCGGCCGATCGGCGACTGGTCGATGTCGACCACCTTGTCGATCCGCTGGGCGCCCTCGACGCGGTCGTGTGCGCCGGGGCGGTCCTGCGCCCGGTGGAGCATCGACGCGAGCGCGCGATAGAGGATGTCGTTGACCAGGGTCGATTTGCCCGAGCCCGACACGCCGGTCACGCAGGTGAACGTCCCCAGCGGGATCTTCACCGCCATGCCCTTCAGATTGTGCTCGCGGGGATTGTGGATCGTGATGAAGTGCCCGCTCCCCTTGCGCCGGGTCACCGGCACCGGAATGCTGAGCGTCCGCGCGAGGTAGCGTCCGGTGAGCGAGGCGGGGTTCGCCATGATCTCGTCGGGCGTGCCGACCGCGACGACGTGCCCGCCCAGCTCGCCGGCGCCCGGGCCGAGGTCGATGACATAATCGGCCGATCGGATGGTCTCCTCGTCGTGTTCCACCACCAGCACAGTATTGCCGAGGTCTCGGAGGCGCTTGAGGGTTTCGAGCAGTCGTCGATTGTCTCGCTGATGCAGGCCGATGCTCGGCTCGTCGAGGATGTAGAGCACGCCGACCAGGCTCGAGCCGATCTGGGTCGCCAGGCGAATGCGCTGCCCCTCGCCGCCGGAGAGCGTGCCGGCGGCGCGGTCGAGCGTCAGATAGTCGAGGCCGACGTTCATCAGAAAGCCGAGGCGCTCGCGGATCTCCTTGAGGACGCGCCGGGCGATCGCGGCTTCGCGCTCGGTCAGCGTCAAGTCGTCGAAGAACCGGCCCGCGTCCTTGATGGTCTGGCGCACCACCGCGGCGATGGACCGATCCCCGATCCGGACGCCGAGCGACTCGGGCCGCAGGCGCGCGCCCCGGCAGGCCGGACACGGCCGCTCGGTCATGAACTGCTCGATCTCCGCGCGGGCGTCTTCGGACGAGGTCTCGCGGTACCGGCGCTCGAGTATCTTGATGACGCCCTCGAAGCCGCCGTCGCGCTCGCCGTGGAGGATCACGTCGCGAACGGGCTTCCTCAGCTCGGACCAGGGAGTCTCCAGGGAGAACCGGTGCCGCTTCGCCAGCACCTGCAACGTCTGGCGGAAATACGTGCTCTCGCGCCCGGCCCACGGCGCCAGCGCACCGTCCTTGAGCGCGCGCGCGGTGTTCGGCACGAGCCGATCCGGGTCGATCTCGTCGCGGGAGCCGATCCCGCCGCACTCCGGGCACGCGCCGTAGGGGTTGTTGAACGAGAACATCCGGGGCGAGATCTCCGGGAAGGAGACGCCGCACTCCGCGCACGCGAGCTTCTCGGAGAAGGTCGTGCTGGCGGCGCTGTTGTCCAGGACCTCGACGGTGGCGATTCCGTCGGCGAGCCGTAACGCCGTCTCGAGCGAATCGGCCAGCCGGGAGCCGAGGTTCTCGCGCACGACCAGCCGGTCTACGACGACATCGATCGTGTGCTTGCGCTTCTTGTCGAGCTCGATCTCGTCGCCGAGCTCGCGGACCACGCCGTTGACGCGGACCCGCGAGTATCCCTGGCGCTGGAGATCGAAGAAGAGCTTCTTGTACTCGCCCTTGCGCCCGCGCACGACCGGCGCCAGCACGAGGATCCGGGTGCCGGGCGCCTGCGCGAGCACCCGATCGACCATCTGCTGGACGGTCTGCGCCGAGATCACCCGGTCGCACTTCGGGCAATGGGGCACGCCCACCCGCGCGAAGAGCACGCGGAGGTAATCGTAGATCTCGGTGACGGTACCGACGGTGGAGCGCGGATTCTTCGAGGTCGTCTTCTGCTCGATCGAGATCGCCGGCGACAGGCCTTCGATCGAGTCGACCTCCGGCTTCTCCATCTGCTCCAGGAACTGGCGCGCGTAGGCCGAGAGCGACTCGACGTACCGGCGCTGCCCCTCGGCGTAGATGGTGTCGAACGCCAGCGAGGACTTGCCGGAGCCAGACAGCCCGGTGATCACGACCAGCTGGTCGCGCGGGATCTCGAGGTCGATGGTCTTGAGATTGTGCTCGCGGGCGCCCCGGATGACGATCCGATCACTCGCCATGGCGGTCTATCATACGCCTCGCCTCGGGCGGCGGGGCCCCAGCCCCGCGACGCCCTGCGGCTCGCACTACCTCATACGCCTCGCCTCGGGCGGCGGGGCCCCAGCCCCGCGACGCCCGTCTACTCGGCGCGCCCGCCGCCTCGACTCGCCCGGGCTGCTATCCACGCCAGCGGCGCGGCCGTCAGCGCGGGATACGTGCCGGCGACGCCGGCCCACGCCGGCAGCCGTAGGAGGGCGAGGCACGTGAACGCCGCCGCGCCGACGAGGGAGCCGGCCAGCCGGGCCACCGGCTCGTCGGCCGCGAGTCGCGGCGCGACGGCCACCGACGCCATCAGGCCGAGTCCCGTCAGCAGGACCCACGACGCGTCGGCCGGCCACAGGCTCGCGACGGCCGCCGCGACGACGAGACCGGTCATGGCCTGCTCGGTCAGCTCACCGCGGGTCTGGGTTCCGCACGCGGCGGCGAGGATGCCGCGCAGGGCGAGCACGGTCGCCGTGAGCAGCACGAGCAGCACGATCACGCCCAGCCACGCCAGCACGCGGCCCGCCGTCCCCGGGACGACCGTCGCCGGAACGTAGAAGACGGAGGCGAGCGTGGGCGAGCCGATCGAGAGCCCAGGCGCCGAATGCATGCCGTACACGCCGAGGCAGAGGGCCCCGAGGACCATTGCCGGCAGGAGCGCCGACGCGCCGCGGATCGTAGTCGGGCGTGGCGGGCCGACGAGGGCGAGCGACCCGGCGACGAGTGTGAGCGCAACTCCGATCGTCTCCGCGATGGTCAGCGTCGCGCTTCGCTCGGGCGGGTCGGCCCACGCGACCCCGGAGGCGGCCGCGCCCGGAACGCGCTTGCCGGGCTCGAACCGCAGTCGCGCGCCGGCGTCGAGCACCAGGCGATCGCCGGCCCGGAGCGTCAGGGAGTCACCCTCGCGCAATTGCCACTCGCGAAACCGGCCCGGCTCGTAGACGCGGTACGTCGCGAGGCTCAGCGCGGTGACGCGATGCAGCTCGGTGAAATCGAGTGCGACCGGCGCGACGAGCGTCTGGCCCCCGGTCACCCATGGATCGCGCTCGCCAAAGGTGATCGCGGGCCGCGAGGCGACGCTGTTCCAGGCGCCCCACGGCGAGCTTCCGAGCGCGATGCCGACGACCGCGACGACCGCCACGAACGCCACGCCGCCGGCGAGGGCCAGAGGCACGCGCGACGCGGCCTCTCGATCGCCGCGGAGAAGTACCGGCACCAGGAGGGCCACCGCCGCCACCAGGATGCTCGTCGCCCAGCGCGGAAGACCCAGCAAGCGGGCGACATCGACGAGCAGCAGGAAGTTCGCCCACAGGACGAGCCCGATGCCGATGACGATCGCCAGCCTCGCCACGAAGCTCGAGCGCGATGCCTCGCCGGCGGTCGGATCGAGCCGCGCGATCAGCGGCGCCACCAGAACGGCCAGCGCGACGGTCGACGCGCCCGGCGCGCCCGAGAAGACGCGCGCCGCGACGAGGCCGAGAACCACCGGCGACGTCCACGTCGCCGCGGTCGCCCAGCCACTGGGGCCGGGCGCCGCCTCGGCCGACGCGCGTTGGAAGACCACGACGAGCAGGATGGCGGCGAGAGGCGCGACGGCGGCCGCGTACCACCAGAGCAGGCTCACTCCCGAGAGCCTGAGAGCACCGGGGTTTCCGGGCGCGGCCATCAGAACGATGGCGCCGGCGAGGAGGCCGAGCAAGCCAGCGACCTCCACCCGGCGCGGGGCGGCGATCGACATCGCGCGATTATAGCCGTTCGCGCGGAACGCCAGGAATGAGTATGCTGAGAATCGACGTCAAGCGGGCAGAGACAGTCGGACGGTAAAGCGGGCGTGCGGAGCCAGCTCGACGGAGCGGGCGTGCGGAGCCGGCCCGACGGTAAAGCGGGCGTGCGGAGCCGGCTAGCATCTGTTTCAGGCCACCCGCGGTAGGAGCCGGCCGCCGACGCCCCCGCTACAAAGGAGCCAATCTTTGGCGGACAAGATCGAGCGCGCCCTCGTGGTCACCGCGCACCCGGACGATTCCGAGTTCGGGGCCGGTGGGACCATCGCCAAGCTGGTCAAGGAAGGCTGCGAGGTCACGTACGTGATCGTGACCAACGGCAACAAGGGCTCGGGCGATCGCTCGATGACCTCCGAGCGTCTGGCGGTGATCCGCGCCGAGGAGCAGCGCAACGCGGCCCGCACGCTCGGCGTCGCGCGCGTCGAGTTTCTCGGCTATCCCGACTGCGAGGTCGAGGACACCCGCGATCTCCGCCGCGACGTGACCCGGAAAATCCGCCGCTGGCGCCCGGACCTCGTCATCGCGATGAATCCGAACCGCACCTACAACCTCGGCGGCTCGCACCGCGATCACCGGATCACCGCCGGCGTCGCGCTCGACTGCGTCTACCCGCTGGCCCGCGACCACCTGTCGTTCCCGGAGCTGATGCCGGAGTTCGAGCCCCACAAGGTGCTCGAGATCCACCTGATGCAGTGGGAGAACCCGAACCTGGTCGTGGACATCACCGACGTGATGGACTTGAAGCTCAAGGCGCTGGCCTGCCACGCGAGCCAGTTCGGCGACTTCCCGGCGGTCGAGAAACGCGTGCGCGAGCGCTCGGCCGAGCTCGGCAAGCCGAAGGGCTACGCCTACGCGGAGACGTTCGACCGGGTCGTCCTCGGGCGATGATGCGCTTCGTTCCCGCCGTGCTGAGCGTGGTGGTCTCGCTCGGCGCCGCGGTCGCGTACCTGTCGCTCCTGCGCGTGCCGGCGATCCGCAACCATCCGGCGCTCTACCTCGCGGGCTTTGCGCTCGGCACGGCGATCGCCGCCGCGGCGGTCTGGCGGTCGGCCCGCTGGCTGAACCTCGCGGCGCTCGCGTTCTCGGTGGCGCTCCTCGTCCTCGGCGGCTATTTCAACTTTGTCTTCGCTCGGCTGCCGGCCCCGTCGACCGTTCTGAAGGTCGGCGAGGCCGCGCCCGATTTCACCCTGCCGGATGCGACCGGCGCCGCGGTCACGCTCGCCTCGTTCCGTGACCAGCGGCCCGTCGTCCTCGTCTTCTATCGCGGCTACTGGTGACCCTTCTGCGTCGGGGAGCTCCAAGGTCTTGGAGCCGTTCTCACCGAGCTGGGCGACGAAGGCGTGCAGATTCTGGCGATCAGTCCCGATCCGAACGAGCGGAGCCAGGGGCTCGCCGAGAAGCTCCGCGCCCGCTACCGCTTCCTCGCCGACCGCGATCTGGCGGTGACGCGTCGCTACGGCTTCGTTCATCCGCGCGGCGGGCCGTCGGGGCAGGACGTGCCGATTCCGACGACGGTCGTCATCGATCGGCGCGGGATCGTCCGCTGGCTCCGCGTTGCCGACAACTACCAGGTGCGGCCTGATCCCGCCGACGTCGCGCGAGCCGCGCGCGGACTCTAGCCGATGGCCGACGCGGGGCTAGGACCGAGCGTCCAGCGGGTCCAGGACGCGCTCGCCGCCGCCGGCGGGGGGCACACCGTCGTGGCCCTGTCGCAGTCGGCCCGGACCTCGGCCGACGCCGCGCGGGCGGTCGGCTGCCGCGTGGACCAGATCGCGAAGTCGCTGGTCTTCCGCGCCGAGAAGACGCAGCGCGCGGTGCTGGTCATCGCGAGCGGCGCGAACCGTGTCGACGAGACGAAGGTGACCGCCCTCCTCGCCGAGCCCATCGGGCGGGCCGACGCAGACTTCGTGAGAGCGCGCACCGGCTTCGCGATCGGCGGTGTCGCCCCCATCGCGCACGCCGAGCCGCTGACGATCCTGATCGACGAGGACCTGCTGCGGTGGCCGGAGATCTGGGCGGCCGCCGGTCATCCGAACGCCGTCTTCAGGCTGACGCCCGACGACCTCGTGCGGATGACCGGGGGCCGGGTCGCCTCCGTCAGGACTGGAGATGGAAAATGACCATCTTCAGCTCGGTCATCTCCTCGATCGCGTAGGCCGGGCCCTCCTTACCGAAGCCCGACTCCTTGAGGCCGCCGTAGGGCATGCGATCGGCGCGCCACTGCGGCCCCCAGTTCACGTGCAGGTTCCCGGACTGGACTTCACGCGCGAACTTCCACGCCCACTCGAGGTTCTCGGTGAAGATCCCGGCCGCCAGGCCGTAGTTCGTGTCGTTCGCCAGCGCGATCGCCTCGTCGATGTCGGTAAAGGGCGTGACGGCGACGGCGGGCCCGAACAGCTCGTCGGACGAGATGCGCATGTTCGGCTTGACGTCCGCCACGACCGTCGGGGCGTACATCGCGCCCTGGCGCGTGCCGCCGGTGATGACGCGCGCCCCGCTGGCGACCGCCTCCTTCACCCACTCGTCCACCCGGACCGCCTCTTTCTCCTTGATCATCGGGCCGACGTTCACCGTCGGATCGAGCTGGTTTCCGGTCTTGAGCGCGGCCACTTTCGGCCGGAGCGCGTCGAGAAAGTCGCTGTACACCGAGGACGACGTCAGGACCCGCTGCGTGGAGATGCACACCTGGCCGGCATTCGCGTAGCCGGTCGAGGCGACCGCGGCCGCCACCTTGTCCAGGTTGGCGTCGGGCATGACGATCACCGGGGCGTTCGAGCCGAGCTCCATCGTCACCCGCTTGATCCCGGCGGTCTTGCAGATATGCTCGCCGACGTCCCGGCTGCCGGTGAACGTGATCTTGCGGACCCGGCGGTCCGCGACGAGCCGGTCGCCGATCTCGCCGCCCGAGCCGGTCAGCGTGTTGATGCCCTCCGGCGGCAGGCCCGCCTCCAGGAGGATCTCCGTCAGCCGCAGGGCCGACAGCGGTGTGTCGGTGGCCGGCTTCACGATGACGGCGTTGCCGCCGGCGAGCGCGGGCCCCACCTTGTGGCAGACGAGGTTCAGCGGGAAGTTGAACGGGCTGATGGCGACCACGATGCCGCAGGGCACGCGGATGGTCACGCCGAACTTTCCGCCGCCGTGAGAGGCCGCGTCGAGGGCGACCGTCTCGCCGTGCACGCGCTTGGCCTCCTCCGCCGACTCCGTGATCGTGTCGACCGCGCGCAGCACCTCGGCGCGTCCCTCGGCGACGATCTTTCCTTCCTCCTTCGAGATCAGCGTGCCGAGCTCCTCGACGCGCGCCGCCATGAGGTCGGCCGCGCGGCGGAGAATCTTCCAGCGCTCGTAGCTCGTGAGCTTCGCCATCGCCCGGGCGCCCCGCTCGGCCGACTGCAGCGCCCGCTCGATGTCGGCGCTCTCGGCCCGCGGCACCGTGTCGACAACGCTCCCGTCGTAGGAATTGCGGACCTCGATCTTCTGGCTCTTGTCGATCCACTGCCCGGCCACGTACATCTTCATGACAACACCCTCCTTCTGGGGTGAGGGTAACGCCCCCGCAAGCTGGAGTAAAATGCGCGTGTGACCCGCCGTCACGTCGTGCTGCTCCTGACGGCCTTCCTGCTCCTCGGCGCGGCCGGCGTGGGGGCACGGTCGGCTCTTGTCCCGCCCTCCGCCGAGCGGCTCGGCGAGGTCGTGACCGTGCTGGCCGCGCCCGGCATGGAGGGCCGGCGATCCGGCACCGCGGGCGGCGATCGCGCCGCGCGCCGGATCGCCGACTGGCTGGCCGATGCCGGCCTGCGGCCCGGCGGTGACCGCGGGTCATTCCTGCAATCGTTCGTCCTCGAGACCTCGCCGCGCGTCCTCTCGCCCAGCGCTCTCGAGCTATCGCTTCCGGCCCAGCACCGGCTCGAGCTCCCGCGCGACTGGACGCCGCACGGCGGCTCGCTCGCGGGCGAGGTCACGGGCGACGTGGTCTTCGCGGGCTATGGCGCAGCGCTGCCGGACGCCGGCTACGACGACTACGCGGGTGTCGACGTGCGCGGCAAGATCGCGCTCGCGCTCGACGGCGTGCCGCCCCATCTGACCGGCGCGCGCGTCGGTCGCCTCGAAAAACTGGTCGCGGCAAAGCGTCACGGCGCGGCCGCGCTGCTCCTCGTGAGCGCCGAGCTCCCGTCGCCGGGCACCACCGCGGTCCGCGTCGGGCTCGTGTCGGGGTCGATCACCCGCGCGGCGGCCGACGTCGTGCTGGGCGCCTCCGGACGCACCATCGCCGAGGCGGCGAAGGCGCTCGACGAAGCGCACGCGCCCGCGTCGTTCGCGACCGGCGTCCGCGCCCACGTCCGCGTCGACCTGGGCTCCGACGAGATCCGTGGCGCGAACGTGGTCGGTGTCCTGCCCGGCACCGATCCGGCGCTCGCCGACGAGGCGGTCGTCATCGGCGCGCACTACGACCACCTCGGCCGCGTCGACGGCGTCATTCATCCGGGCGCCGACGACAACGCCTCCGGCACGGCGGTGGCCGTCGGCCTGGCGCGGGCGTTCGCGGCGGCGGGCGGGATGAGTCGCACGCTGGTGGTCGCGCTCTTTGGCGCCGAGGAGCTCGGCCTCATCGGCTCGGGCCATTACGTGGCCAACCCGGTCGTGCCGCTCACGCGAACGGTGGCGATGGTGAACTTCGACATGGTCGGGCGGCTCCGGGACCGGCGCATCAGCGTGGCCGGCAGCGAAAGCGGCAGCGACCTTCGCGCGCTGGCGAGCGAGGCAGCGCAGAAGGAAGGGATCACGGTCAACCTGCAGGGCTCGCCCTACGGGCCGTCCGATCACAGCAAGTTCTACGACGCCGGCGTCCCGGTCCTCTTCTTCCACACCGGCAGCCACGACGACTATCATCGTCCGACCGACACGTCGGACAAGATCGACCCGGACGGCATGGCGCGCGTCGCGGCCATCGCGGCGCGCGTCATCGAGCGCCTGGCGACAGACGCGCGTCCGGTCTACGCGAAGGTCGCGCCGCCGGCGCGTCGTCGGGGCGGCGACTCCAGCGGGGCCTTCCTCGGCGTCGCCAGCGCGCCGCACACCGGCACCGATGGTTTGCGCCTGTCGGGCGTGCTCCCCGGAACGGGCGCGGCGCAAGCGGGTCTGCGCGAGGGTGACGTGATCGTGCGCCTCGCCGGGACCTCCGTCGGCGGACTGGAGGACCTGCGGGCCGTGATCCGCGCCCGCCGGCCCGGCGACATCGTTTCGGTGCTCTACCTGAGGGACGGCGAGCCGTACACGACGTCCGCGACGCTGGGAACCCGGATTGACTGACCGCCACCGCACACGAGGAGTCACGCATGGCCCACGCTGACGTGACCCGCGCCCCGACCCTTGTCGAGATGATGCGGCAGCGCGCGGAGCTCACCCCGGAGCAGCAATACTTCCACCTCTTCGACGAGACCGTCACGTACGATCGGCTCTGGACCCGGAGCGCGCGGTACGCCGCGGGGCTGACGCGGGCGGGCGTGCGGGCCGGCGACAAGGTCTGCCTCATCTACCCGACGTGCGCCGAGTTCTTTTACACCTTCTTCGGCGCGCTGCGGATCGGCGCGGTGCCGGTCCCGCTCTATCCCACGCTCGGCGTGGAGACGACCGCCAACATCTTCCGCGACTCCGAGGCGGTCGCGGTCGCGACCATCGGCTGGTTCCGCATGGGTGTCGACGAGAGCCGGGCGCTCGCTCCGAACGTGGAGATCGTGGTGGAGCCGCCCGATCTCGACGTGGACGCGGCCCCGCCGCCGCTGGCCGACGCGGGCGCCGACGACCTGGCGTTCCTGCAGTACACGTCGGGCAGCACGGGGCATCCGCGTGGCGTGATGCTCAGCCACAAGAACGTCGTGTCGACCATCCACTTCATGGCCGAAGCGGCCGGCATTACCGTCGAGGACCGCGTCGTCTCGTGGCTGCCGCTCTATCACGACATGGGGCTCATCGGCTGCGCGTTCACCCCGCCGCTCACGGGGACGCCGATCTGGCTGCTGCCGCCGGACCTCCGCAACCCGCGGCAGTGGCTCACGCTCATGACCGAAATCCGGGCGACCTTCACCGTCTCGCCCGACTTCGGCTACCGCAACTGCGTACGCAATGTCCGCGATCGGTCGGGCATCGACCTCTCGAGCCTCAAGACCGCCCTCTCCGGCGCCGAGCCCGTGCGGTCCTCCACCATCGACGCGTTCGAGTCGCATTTCGGCATCAAGCGGATCATCTCGCCCTGCTACGGGCTCGCCGAGGCGACGCTGGCCGTCGCCATCTGGCCGCGAAGCGTACCCCTCCGGCTCGATGGGAGCGGGAAGTTTCTCTCGGTCGGTCAGCCGTGCCGGGGCGTATCGCTGCGCATCCTGGCCCCGCGCGACGAGGCGCCCTCCGCCGAGCGCCCGGTCGGCGAGGAGGGCGAGATCTGCGTCAAGAGCCCGGGGGTCATGCGCGGGTACTACAACAATCCCGGCGAGACGGCCAAGGTGCTCATGTCCGGCGGCTGGCTCCGGACCGGCGACCTCGGCTTCGTCGACAGCGAGGGATTCCTCTACGTGACGGGACGGCTCAAAGACGTCATCATCCTCGGCGGTGCCAACGTGATCCCGGCCGACATCGAAGAGGTCGTCGATCGGGTCGAGGGCGTGCGCTACTCGGCGGCGGTCGGCATCGACAGCGAGCGCACCGGGACGCAGCGGCTGCACGTCGTCGCCGAGGTGCGGAGCGAGAGCGCGTCCCCCGACGATTACCATCACCTCACCCGCGAGATCACGAGCCGCGTCCACAAGGCGCACGGCCACCGGCCGGCGCGCGTCATCCTCGTCCGCTCGAGCACGATTCCGAAGACCTCGAGCGGCAAGATCCAGCGCTCCCGGCTCGTGCAGATGATCCAGGAGGGTGAGCTCGACGAGCGCATCGTCTACGGCGACGACTAGCCCGACGGAAAATGTCGGCCAACCTTCAGTTCGGTTGTCATCTCCCGGTTTACGGTCCCGCCGCCACCCGCGAGGTACTCCTCGGCTTCGCGCGCCGCATGGAAGCCCTGGGCTACGACTCGCTCTGGGCGAGCGACCACATCGTCATTCCGTATTCGATCGCGTCGCGCTATCCCTACAGCCCCACCGGTGACTTTCCTCTCTCGCCGACCACCAGCTTCCTCGAGCCCCTGGTGGCGCTGGGGCTCGTCGCGGGCGTGACGGAGCGCGTTCGCCTGGGCACGACCGTGCTGGTCCTGCCCTATCGCCACCCGGTCCTGGCCGCCAAGATGCTCGCGACTCTCGATCACCTGGCGCCGGGCCGCGTCGTCCTCGGCGCCGGTGTCGGCTGGATGAAGGAGGAGATCGAGCTCTTCGGCGTGCCCCACGCGCGCCGGGGCGCCTGGAGTGACGAGGCGATCCGGGTCATGAAGGCCTGCTGGCGTGACGAGCGCGTCGCGCACCGCGGCGAGTTCTTCCGCTTCGAGCCGCTCGGCGTGGCGCCGAAACCCGCGCGCGGCACGATTCCCGTCTGGATCGGCGGCCACACGCCGCGCGCGCTCCGGCGCGTCGCCGAGCTCGGGGACGGCTGGCACGCGGCGTTCCCCAGCGCCGAGAAGATGAAGGCTGGGCTCGCGGACCTGGCGACGGCGTGTCGGAAGGCCGGCCGCGACGTCGACTCGCTCACGATCAGCGCGCGGGTCGGCCTGCCGGCCCGTCAGGACGCCGACGCCCTCGTGCGCGAGATCCGCGGCCTCGCCGCCCTCGGGGTGAGCCACGTCATCCTCGAGTCGCGCGTGCGCGACCTCGACGACCTCACGACGATCTACGAAAAGTTCGCGAAGGACGTCCGGCCGCGGGTCTGACGCCGCCGGCTCACCACCACACAGGAGCCAACCATGCCCGTCTCATTCGAGCGACGCGACGCCATCGGCATCGTCACCCTGAGCCGCCCCGAGTCCCGTAACGCCTGGGGCACCGACTTCAGCGAGGGCATCGCCCGCGCGTTCGCCCAGATGGAGGAGGACGACGCGATCCGGTGCGCCGTCCTGACGGGCGACGATGCCGGGGGGGCCTTCTCGGCCGGCGCGAACCTCAAGGACCGGCGGACGCACACGATGGACTCGGTCGGCGACTTCGTCAAGAGCATCTCCCGGCGCCGCGGCCGGCCGTTCGAGGTGCTCTCGAGCTTTCCCAAGCCGATCGTCGGCGCCGTCAACGGCTACGCGGTCGGCATCGGCTGCATCGTCACCTTCTGCTGCGATCTGCTGGTCGCCTCCGAGCGCGCGGAGTGGCGGCTGCCGCAGGTCGGGCTCGGCATTCTTCCCGCGTACGGCGGCAGCACGCGCCTGGCGCGCTGGGTGGGCAAGGGCCATGCGATGCGGCTGGCGCTCGGCTTTCCGCTGACGGCGCAGGAGGCCTACCGCATCGGGCTCGCGCAATGGCTGGTGCCCCACGGCAAGCTGATGGACCAGGCGCTCGAGGTGGCGGGCCACGTCGCGTCGCTGCCGCCGCTGGCGGCGCGGCTCACCAAGGAATCGCTGCTGGCCGGCCTGGACATCCCCAACCTGTCCGACGCGTCGCTGGTCGATCTCTACCGCTTCGCGACCCTCGAGCTGACTGAAGACAAAGCGGAAGGCCACGCGGCGTGGCGCGAGAAGCGCAAGCCGGCGTTCCGCGGGCGCTAGGGGGACCCGCGGGTCAGATCTTCTCGCCGAGCTTCGCCCAGTCCTCGAGGAACTTCTTGAGGCCGATGTCGGTCAGCGGGTGCTTCATGAGCTGCTCGAGCACCGCGAACGGCAGCGTCACGACGTGGGCGCCGGCCTTCGCAGCGTCGATGACGTGAAGCGGGTTGCGGATCGAGGCCGCGAGCACCTGCGTCTTGAACCCCTGGACCCGGTAGATCTCGCAGATGTCCCGGACCAGGTCCATGCCGACGTGCGCGATGTCATCGAGGCGGCCGAGGAAGGGGCTGATGTAGACGGCGCCGGCCTTCGCGGAGAGGAGCGCCTGGGTCGCCGAGAAGCAGAGCGTCTGGTTGACGCGGATTCCCTTGCCGGAGAGGTACTTCACCGCCTTGAGCCCGTCCTTGGTGAGCGGGCACTTCACGACGGCGTTGGGCGCGACCTGCGCCAGCTCCTCGCCCTCCTTCACCATGCCCTCGAAGTCGGTCGCGACCACCTCGAGGCTCACGTCGCCGGGGACGATCGAGCAGATCTCCTCGACGAGCGGCCGGAACGGACGCTTCTCCTTGGCGATCAACGAGGGGTTGGTGGTCACGCCGTCGACGACGCCCAGCGCCACCCCTTCCTTGATCTCGCTGACACTCGCCGTATCGAGAAAAATCTTCATCGCGTCCTCCCTGGCAATCGGGTCACTGTCGCTCGATAGTCACGCGCGAGCCCGCGCGCACTTTCTTGAAGACGCCGGGATCACCCTGAATCTTGCCCACGACGTTCACCGGGCTGGCGGCGCGGCATTCGTCGCCGCGACTGGCCGGCGTGGGCCCGAAGAAGATGCAGAAGGCGTGGCCGGGCGGCCAGTAGGCGAGATCGCCCAGGTCGACCACCTCGCGCGCCGCTTCGGGGGCGGCCGTCACACCGATGTCGAAATAGATCTCGTCGCCCCACGTCGAGCCCTTCGCCTCGATCGGCAGCGCATCCCAGATGGCGCGCGCCGTCTTCGAGTCGTTGAGCTGCGCCTCGGCCGACACCGCCCCCGCCGTAATCCGAATCCCCCGCTCCATGCTCATGAGCAGGTTAGGCGCCGCCTCGGACGGGTGTCAAGCACACACCCGCACCGCCGCGCCGAGAGCATGGTTGACGGCAGGCGCCGGTCGATGGGGTGTCCAGAACATGCGATGCCGCCGCGCCCGCCGCCAACCCCGCTCCCGGCCCGGCGCCGCTAAGCGCTGCGCTGATACTCAGCGAGCGCCGCGTCGAGGGAGGCGCGATCAGCGACCGCGGACCAGGCTTCGCCCTCGACCGCCAGCGCCCCGGCGAACGCGGCGGCGGCCGCGGCCTGCCAGGGGTCGCCCTCGCGCTGATACTGGATGAGGAACGTCGCCGCGAAGACGTCGCCGGCGCCGGTCGGATCGACCTCGCGCGCCGGCCGCGGGTGGACCTCGTATCGCTCTCCGTTGACGAACAGCAAGGCGCCGTCGCGGTCCGCCGTCAGGACGCCGATGGGCATGCGCTGGAACCACGCGACGACCTCGGTCTCCTGTCCGCGGATGTCCTCGCGGCTCAGGAACAGGGCCTGCACCGACTGCAGCAGGCGCTCCGGCGAGCGCCAGGGACGGGGCACGACGAGCCCATCGGGCTTCACGTGCCGCAGCCACCCCTGCGCCGCCGCGGCCACGGCGCCGTCGGTGAAGAGCGTCGCGATCATCGGATCGACTTCGTCCACCACCGGCGCCAGCAGGGCCAGCGACGCGCTCCGCCAGTCGTCCGGGACGTCGTCCAGCGTCAGGGGCCCGGCGACGGCGCGGACGTGGGACACCCGCCCGCCCGGGTCGTGCCGGTGCTCGAAGCGCGTCGTGTCGGCGGCCGGCACGCTGACCACCTCGATCTTGGAGGGAATCACGTCCAGCGGAAAATCGTCACCGTGACTCGTGAGGATCCCGACGGAGAGCCCGAGCCGATGCGCGGTGACGGCCGCGTAGAGCGCGGAGCCGCCCGGACGCGTGGCCTCGCCGATGCGGTCGAGGGTCACGTGTCCGACGGCGACGAAGTCAGGCGCGCTCAGTCGCCGCCCCACCGCGCCTTCACGGCGTCGCGGTCGACGCCGCCGTCCGCCGTGCGCGGCAGAGCCTCGGTGAAGGCGACCCGGCTCGGGCGCTTGAAGCGAGCGATCTTCGAGACGACGAAGTCGCCGACCTGCTGGGTCGTGTAGCGGTCGGCCGGCCGCACCTCCACGACCGCCTTGACGGCCTCGCCCCACTTGACGTCGGGAACGCCGAACACGCACGCGCCGCTGACGCCGTCCATCTGGACAATCACCGCCTCGACCTCGGCCGGATACACGTTCTCGCCGCCCGACTTGATGAGCTCCTTCTCGGGCTTGCGGCGGACGTAGTAGAGCCAGCCGTCGTCGTCGAACCGGCCCACGTCCCCGGTGTGATGCCAGCCGTTGCGCAGGGTGTAGGCGGTGACGTCGGGCTGGCCGAAGTAGCCCTGGAACACCACCGGACCGCGCACCACGATCTCGCCGGCGGTCCCCACCGGGACGTCGCGATCGTAGTCGTCGACCAGACGCACCCGGCACACCGCGATGGGCTTGCCGGCCGCGCCCGGCTTGTCGCGCACGCGCTGGATGCTGACGAACCCGCTCGTCTCGGACTGGCCGAAGCCCGTCCAGAACTGCGCCTGCGTCTGGTCGTGCAACCGCTGGATGGTCGGCGGCGCGTCCAGGCCCGAGACGTGCTTGAGGCTCGACAGCTTGCTGCCGAGCTTGTCCGCGGCGTCGAGGAGGTTCGACAGCACCGGCGGGAAGTCCGAGACGTGCGTGATGCGATGCGCGTCGATCAGGCGCACCGCCTCCTCGGCATCGTAGCGGGCCACCAGCACACAGGCTCCGCCCGCGTGCAGGTGCGCCACGAGGTTCCCGAGCGCGGTGACGTGGAACAGCGGCAGCGCCAGCAGGTAGCGGTCCGCGTCCGTGAAGCCGAGGCTCGCCGCCACGACGAGCGAGGCGGTGATGACGTTCGCGTGCGTGAGCACGGCGCCGCGGGGAATCGCGTCGACCGCCGCCGTGGAGATGACCGCGAAGGGGTCGTCGCCGGCTACGTCCTCGACGGGGGGCAGCGGGCCGTCGCGATACAGCGTCGACAGCGGGGTGAAGCCCGGCGCCGGCGCCTCGCCGAGCTGGTACCAGTGCGCGACGGCGTGCTGGGTACGGGGCCAGTCGCCCACCACGGGCAGCGTGGACGCGTCGGCCACCAGCATCTTCGGCGCGGCCCGCTCCAGCACCCGCTCGACTTCCGGCGCCGTGAGCCGCCAGTTGATGGGATACGCGACGAGGCCCTGGCGGGCGCAGGCCCCGTACAGATCGACATAGGCGGCGTCGTTCTGCGCGAGGATGCAGATTCGATCGCCCTTTGACAGGCCCAGCCCCGCCAGCCCGGTGGCCAGCGAGTCCGCCCGCTCACGAAGCTGGCGGAACGACCATTCTCGCGGCCCCTGGATCAGCGCGGGAGCGTCGGGCGCGAGCGCGGCGCCCCGCACCAGCATGTCGTAGACCGTGAAGGCCTGGGCGCCCATTTCCCTACTGGCCGACGATCTCCGCCTTCATCGGCGCGAGCGCGCCCAGCAGCTCGCTCTTCGACCGGGCGCCGACGTTGTTCTTGTCGAGCGCCTTGACGAGATTCTCGACGGTCGCGTTCCACTCCGCTTCGCTGATCTTCATACCCTTGTGCGCCGTCTTCATGTCGCGCCCGAGGTAGGAGCACGGCCCGCCGGTCGCGTCGCAGATATGATCGGCGAGGTTCGACTTCAGCTTCTCGATCTCCGGCCCTTTCATATCCTTGAACCGGGCGTTGACCCGGCTGTCGGCGGCCATGTTGGTGACGAAGTCGCCGACGACGATGGAAATACCTTCGCGCCCCCCCAGGCGCTTGTACAGCGTCGGCGGCGGCGACTCACTCGTCGCGCACGCGGCGAGGTTCAGCGTGGCGATGAGCAGGACCAGCCCTACCAATCCGGTGAGTCGCATTGCGTCCGCTCCTCCTCTAGGAGAGCCAGCGTTTACGACGCTTGTAGTGCTTGACGTCCCGGTACGACCGGCGGGCGCCCACCTCGGTGAGACCGAGGTAGAACTCCTTGATGTCGGCGTTCTCGGTGAGGGCCGCCGCAGTGCCTTCGAGCACGATCCGTCCGTTCTCCATCACGTAGCCGTGCTCGGCGATGGTCAGCGCCAGCGCGGCGTTCTGCTCGACCAGCAGGACCGTCAGCTTCTCCTGCCGATTCAGCTGCTGCACGATGCCGAAGATCTCCTCGACGAGCATCGGCGCCAGCCCGAGCGACGGCTCGTCCAGCAGCATGACGTGCGGGGTCGCCATCAGCGCGCGGCCGATCACGAGCATCTGCTGCTCGCCACCGGAGAGATAGCCCGCCTGGACGCCGCGCCGCTCCTTGAGACGCGGGAAGTATCCGTAGACCCGCTCGATCCCGGCCGCCACGCGCTGCCGGTCCTTCTGAATGTGCGCCCCCGCGATCAGGTTCTCTTCGGTGGTCAGGTGCTCGAAGACCCGCCGGCCTTCGAACACCTGCACGATGCCGCGCCGGACCACCGCGTGCGGAGGCAATCGATCGATCCGCTCGGTCTTGAACTCGATGGACCCCTTGGTGACGTCGCCGCGCTCGGACCGCAAGAGGCCCGAGACGGCCTTGAGCGTCGTGGTCTTGCCGGCGCCGTTGGCGCCGAGCAACGTCGTGATCCCGCCCTCGCGGACGTTGAGCGACACGCCCTTGAGGACGAGGATCACGCCGTCGTAGATGACCTCGACGTTGTTGAGGCTCAGCATGGCCGACGGCCTACTTCTTGGCGCCCGCCTCCTTGATGTGCTTGGCGACCACGTCCTGGTAGGCGGCATACCAGTCCGTCACCTTCACGAACTTGCCGTCCTTCACCTGCCAGATCTGCACGAGCCCGCCCCCCTCGTGGTCGTTCGGCGTGATCTTGAGCGGCGGCACCAGTCCGCCGAGCGTGAAGTTCGAGATCTTCTCGAACCCCTTCTTGACGTCCTCGCCGGTGATCTTGCCGTCAGGCTTGGCCTTCAGCGCGTTTCGAATGGCCTCGCCGTGCAGCGCGGCGATGAGCACGCCCCGGTTGTAGAACACCGTGGACGCCATCTCCTTGGGCGCCGGCTTGCCCTGCTTCTTGTACATCTCTCGGATCTCATTGAGCACCGGGTAGTCAGGGCCCACGCCCGCGAACTGCATGACGTAGTACCCTTCGGCCACCGCGAAGCCGCCGGCCCCCTCGATGTTGGCCTCGCCGGCCCCCCACACGAACGAGACGAACTTCTTCAGCGGGTAGCCGACCCGCTTGAACTCCTTGATCGACACCGACGGCGCGCCGCCGAAGAGGTGGCCGATCACGAAGTCCGCCTTGTACCGCTGCGCGATGTCGAGCACCTGGGCGCCCATCTCGACGCCGGGCGGCGGCACCGCGAAGGTCTTGAGCTGGAAGCCTTCCCGGGCGGCGATATCCTCGAGCACCTCGATCGGCTCCCGGCCGGCCGGGTTGTCGTAGAAGATGAACGCGATCTTCTTGCCCTTGAGGCTGCCGCCGAGCTGCTTCTTCACGAAGTCCACCGCCGCGGCCCCCTGCGACCAGTAGGTGGCGGCGATGGGGAAGATGTACGGGTACCGGATGCCGTCGGCGGCGGCGGCGCTGCCGAAGCCCGGCGAGGTGCCGGGGATCCGGTCCTCGGTGAGCTTGGCCGCGAGGGCGTAGATCTGGGGCGTGCCGTAGACGGCCATCGTCACGGCCCCGTCCTTCTTGTGACGCTCGTAGGACTCGACGGCGGGCGGCACCTTGTACTCGTGATCGATCTCGAGGGCCTTGAGCTGGCGTCCCTCGACTCCGCCCTTGGAGTTGACCAGCGCGATGTAGTCGTGAAAGCCCGGGCACAGGACCGTGCCGACGATCTGGGTCGGTCCGGTCCGGTCGCACTGCACGCCGATGACGACCTCACCCTTCGACTGGGCATGAGACGGCGCGGCCGTCAGCAGGCTGCCCGCCGCCAGCACCAGCGCCGTCGCGATCGCGAGAATGCCTCTCATGAACGCTCTCCTTTCATGCGTACACGTCAGTACGCGAACGGCCAGACCCGGAAATAGCTTCGGATGTTCCGCCACAGACGGTTCAGCCCCTCCGGCTCCACGATCAGGAAGAAGATGATGAGGGCGCCGAACATCATGAGGCGGAGGTTGGGGATCAGGTTGAGCACGGTCTGCTGCGAGAAGAAGATGCCGCCGAACGCCTCCATGCTGTAACGGATGACGATCGGCAGCAGGGTGACGAAGATCGCCCCGAAGATCGAGCCGAGCACCGAGCCGAGCCCGCCGATGATGATCATCGCCAGGTAGTCGATGGACACGCCGATCTGGAACTGCTCGTAGTTGGCGATGCCGAGGAAGTACGTGTACAGCACGCCGGTGACCCCGGCGTAGAACGACGAGATCGCGAACGCCAGCAGCTTGTAGCGGAAGATGTTGATGCCGATGATCTCGGCGGCGATGTCATGGTCGCGGATGGCGATGAAGGCGCGCCCGACTCGGGTCCGCATGAGATTCATGGTGCCCACGATGCCCAGGACGACGAACACCAGCAGGAAGTAGTACATGTCCCGCTGGCTGCTGAGGACCATCGGGCCCAGACGCGGGCGCGCGACCTCGATCGAGGCTTGCACGCCACCGCTGATGAACGTCACGTGGTTGATGGTCCACTCGATGATGAGCTGGCCGGCCAGCGTGGCGATGGCCAGGTAGAGCCCCTTGATGCGAAGCGACGGGATCCCGACGATCGCGCCGATGAGCGCCGCCATCAGTCCGCCGGCCAACAAATTGACCGGCCAGGGCGAGCCCAGGCGGTTCGCGAGATTCGCCGCGGTGTAGGCGCCCACCGACATGAAGGCGCCGTGACCGATGGACACCTGCCCGGTGTAGCCCACCAGGATGTTGAGCCCGAGCGCGCCGATGACGGCGATCCAGACGAGATTCGCCACCGACAGGTAATATTCGTGCAGCGAGAGCGGGATCACCGCGACGAACAGCACGCCGAGCGCCGCGACGGTCCACTTCGCAATCGGCAGCGGATACAACCCCATATCCGCCTCATAGGTAGTCTTGAGAACGCCGCACTCGCGATGAATCAAAGCGCCATCTTCCTACCAAGCGCCCAGCAGGGCGACGAGAACGGTGCAGATGCGAGGCGCCGAGGAGCTGACGACTGCGGCGTATGCCGCATACGCCGCAGGGAGGC
>WNGN01001074.1_pt1 | contig 22184 bp, 25 predicted proteins | sample 5400561 | NCBI WGS metagenome assembly WNGN01 (sample SAMN13153379, study PRJNA577476) | soil metagenome | isolation source: 115 cm soil or saprolite under Garry oak tree replicate 2 | place: USA:California | collected 2016-06-15 | reverse complement strand
CGTCGGCATCGGCCGGCTGCAATGCTGGGCGCTCGCCGCCAAGGGCGAGACCGGAGTAGTGCGGATGCTGGAACTGCTCGAGGACGAGGTGATCAGGTCTCTGGGGCTGCTGGGCGTCACGCGTTTCGCCGAACTCGACAAGTCCTATCTGCATCCGGCGGCGCCGACCAACCCGCCCCACGTCTTCAGCGCCTTCCCGCTCCTGGAGATCGAGCCTTATCGTTATTGACCCAATGACCCCACCCCTCCTTTCCCCCGGCGCCGCCGACGCGTTGTTATTCGATCTCGGCCGCGTGGTGTTCGACATTGATTTCAGCAAGGTTGTCGCCTGCTGGGCCGGTCACGCCGGCTGCGAGCCCGCGCATCTCGCGGGGCGATTTTCCTGGCGCGACGAGTTCTATCAGCAGCACGAGAAGGGCGAGATCAGCGACGCCGAATTTTTTGCCGCACTCCGCGCCCTGCTCGGCGTCGAGCTGTCTGATGCCCAGTTCCTGGAAGGATGGAACGAGATCTTCGCCGGCGAAATGCCGGGCATTGCGCCGCTGCTTCAGCGCGCAGCGCAGCGCCTGCCGCTCTACGCCTTCTCCAACACCAACGCCGCCCATGTCGAACATTTCTCGGAAGCCTATGCCGGTGTGCTCGGCCATTTCCGCGAAATCTTTCTGTCGTCTGCGATCGGGCTTCGGAAACCGGATGCCGCGGCCTATGATCATGTGGTGAAAGCGATCGGCGTGCCCGCCTCCCGTATCGTGTTCTTCGATGATCTCGCCGAGAACATCGACGGCGCGCGGGCGTGCGGCCTGACCGCCGTTCACGTGACATCGCCCGACGATGTAGCGCACGCACTGGTAGCGCTTGGGATCTAGGAGTTTGGCTTTTGGGAGTTTTGTCTTGGAATTGATGCCGGTTACCGAGGCGCTGTCAGCGGTTCTCGCGGGCGCCGAGCCGCTGCCCGAAGAAATGGTCCCGCTCGATGCGGCCCATCGTCGCGTGCTCGCCCGTGATGTCGCGGCATTGCGCACCCAGCCGCCACAGGCGATGTCGGCAATGGACGGCTACGCGGTCCGGTCCGCCGATGCTGCCGATGTGGCGGCGCGGCTCAAAGTGATCGGCGAGGTCGCGGCGGGCCGCCCATTCGATACAAGCGTTGGCGCCGGCGAAGCGGTGCGGATTTTTACCGGCGGCGTGATCCCGCAAGGCGCCGACGCCGTCATCATCCAGGAAGATACCGTGGCCGAAGGGGGTGGCATCACCATCACCGAGGCGGCGCGTCCGGGACGGCATATCCGCCCCGCCGGCGTCGACTTCCGCGAGGGCGATGTCCTGCTTAAAGGTGGAATACGCCTCACCGACCGGGATCTCTCGCTGGCCGCGGGCATGAATTATCCCGAGCTTGCGGTGCGGCGCCGGCCCAAGGTCGCAGTGCTCGCCACCGGCGACGAGCTGGTGATGCCGGGCTCGACCCCCGGCCCCGGGCAGATCGTCTATTCCAACGGCTACGCGCTGCGGGCGCTGGCCCGTGCCGAGGGCGCCGAGACCGTCGATCTTGGCATCGCCGCCGACACCGTCGAGGCCACCACGGAAGGCATCCGCCGCGCCCGCGACAGCGGCGCGGACATCCTCATCACCACGGGCGGCGCATCGGTTGGCGACCACGACCTCGTCAAGCAGTCGCTGGAGGCCGAAGGTGTCACCATGGCGTTCTGGCGGATCGCGATGCGGCCGGGCAAGCCGATGATGCACGGACGGCTCGGCGCAATGCGGGTGATCGGCCTGCCCGGCAATCCCGTGTCATCCTACGTCTGCGGATTCCTGTTTCTGGTGCCGCTGATTCGCTGCCTTTCGGGTCGGACGGACGTCCACCACGCCCATGAGACGGCGCTGCTCGGACGCGATGTCGCCGCCAATGACTTGCGTGAAGACTATCTGCGCGCCCGCCTTGAAGTGCGCAGCGACGGCGTTTTGATCGCCACGCCGGTCGACCATCAGGACAGCTCGTTGTTGGGAAATCTCGCTGCGGCACAGGCGCTTGTGATCCGCGCGCCGTTCGCGGCCGCGGCGGCCGCCGGATCTGTTTGCGATATCCTTCGGCTTCCGGGCTGACCCCTCAAGCCGGTGGCTGTCCGGCGAAACCGTTTTTGTTGACGCAAAATTAAGTGGTTGCAGAACACATATGGAACATATAGTGTCCGTTCATGATTTGTTTCTGAGGTTGACGCCTGCAAATTGAAGTCCCTGACTCCGGGCCTTTGACTCAGACGTCTCGGAATCGAACGGCACTATCAAGCTTAGAGACGCAAACTTGGGGATTGGTCGAGATGCTCACGCGCAAACAATATGAACTCCTGCGGTTCATCAGCGAACGCCTCAAGGAATCCGGCGTTCCGCCTTCCTTCGACGAGATGAAGGACGCGCTGGATCTGCGCTCGAAGTCCGGCATCCACCGCCTCATCACCGCTTTGGAAGAACGCGGCTTCATTCGCCGCCTGCCCAATCGCGCCCGCGCCATCGAAGTCATCAAGCTTCCCGAACTTTCGGGCGGTAGCAATAATGGCAACGGCCGCCGCGGCTTCACGCCCAGTGTCATTGAAGGCACGCTCGGCAGGGTCCGCAGCAGCAGCGTCGGCTCCGAAGATGATAACAACCGTCCGGTTGCCGTGCCTGTCATGGGCCGCATCGCCGCCGGCACGCCGATCGAGGCGCTGCAGACCCGCAGTCACACCATCTCCGTGCCGCCGGACATGCTCGGTTCCGGAGAGCACTACGCGCTCGAGGTGCGCGGCGATTCGATGGTGGATGCCGGGATCCTCGACGGCGACATGGCGCTGATCCAGCGCAACGAAACCGCCGAGACCGGCGATATCGTGGTGGCGCTGATCGACGAGGAGGAAGCGACGCTAAAACGCTTCCGCCGCCGCGGCGCATCGATTGCACTCGAGCCGGCCAATACGTCCTATGAAGTCCGCATCCTGCCGCCGAACCGGGTCAAGATTCAGGGCAAGCTGATCGGGCTTTACCGGAAGTACTGAGCGAGCCGGCCCCAAAAACCCTCGGACGCGCCGATCGACGCGTCGAAGAACGGCGTCTCGCCAAATAGTCGCGGCCACCCGCCTCTGCCGTCATATCCCGCCACCGGGTCTCGCCAACGGCGAGGCCGACGACAAGCGCCAGCGGGTGGCATGCGGTATTCCGCGACATTCCTGGGAGCCGGGACGCCGGCTGAACCACCCACTTTCGCGGGTGGTGATGGCAAATCCACTCCTTCGCCCAGAACTCGGCTAGCGCTGGCGGTGCGTCCACGCCTCGCGTCGGCCCGCATTCTCAAACGCATTTGTGATCAGGCGCGCCGGGTAGAGCCGCACAATTGCCTACAACGAGGCAAAAACTCATACGCTACTGTCCACTCTGATAGAGGCCTGCGCCTCCGAGGGGCGCGGGTTGCTATCTCGAACGAGGAGCAATCCGATGTGTGACTATAGTCTGCACGCCGTAGCGACGCGCCCAGCCCGGGTTGGGGAGACGCTCATCACCACGACATTCCGCGGGACTTCGACCCGTGGTTTCGCCTCAGAAAGTGAGCCCGCGGTGGCGGTCTGCATGCTTCCTGGGACCGAACTGGCGTTCGCCCAAAATGTCAAATACGACAACCGATGGATTTGGACGAAAACCCTGAATTTCCGGGTGGGCAAATTCGGCGCGATAGAGCCCGATGTTGCGCATCGCCACCATGATGCGATCGAATTTCCAGATGGCAACCATGTGCTCGTGACCCAGCTCTGCGAGGGGCAGCGGGCGACCGTGCTGCAATTGCCGGTGACCGATCGGGTGGCGGAGCGTGCGCCATCGGTTGCCAATACAAATGCAGCAACGCCGGTTTCCGTTGACTGAAGTTGATTGAAATGGTCGTCTGGATATCCTCGCCGGTTGCGGCCGGCGGGGGCATGTCGAGTACCATCATGGATATTGCCCGCAGCGAACCGCAGGCGACACCCACCGGCGACCACCGGGACGACGCGCGCGCCGAAGAACGGAATAATCTGAAGCTGGCGCTGGCGACGTTCGCTTTGCAGCTTGACGCCTTCGAAATGCGCACGAGCAAGGTAGCGCACAGACTAGGCGCGACGGCCGTCAAGAAGGTCACATGGCGACAGGTCGGGCGAGTGACCGAACCCGGCCGATACATGTTCAGGTTCGGGTGGCTCACGATTGCGGCGGAAGATCTTGCTGTCTGGGAGCAGCTTCCGAACGCGGCGTTTACGCTGATCAGGACGGCGTCCGAAATCGAGGAATATCGTTTGGGCGCATTCGACCTGCGGAAAGATCTCGCGCTTGGTGAGAAGTGAAGCGCTTTTTTCAAAGTATTGGCTCGGCGACACGTCATTCCTGCCCCCTGCAGGCCGGGCTTCCAACAGCAGCACATCCGGGGGATACCCGCCGAGAGACGGCTTGGCGGCCGGGTCGCCAACCGGTAACGTCCAAGCTGCGCCGAAGGCTAGCGGGATGATCGCGGCTTGAAACTGTGGTCGCTTGGCTCAGTGCCGTTTTGGAGAATCGATGATGAAGAAGGCAGTCATAATCTTGGCTTCGGTTGCGGCCCTTGCGGTGACCTCGCTCTCGGTCCCCAGCTCGGCCGAGGCTCGCGCACACCGGCATCGGCACCATAGCGGTTATGCGCTGTATTATGACTATAGTCATGGCAACACGCTGTCAGCGATGAGCTACGTCTACCCGGCCGCGAATTGGGGGCCATTTTTCCACCGGGTGCGGCACTACGGTCCCGTTCCCGTTGTCCCCTACCAGCCGGCCGCCTGGTAGAGACTGCCGGTTCGCCGGAACTACCGAACCTGGCGCGGGCGGTTTGCCCTCACCTGCCCGGCTTGCGAATACCCCGCCCTTCGGTCTCCCACCGCCGGATAACCGTGCCTGCCGGCCCGCCGACGTGAACCGGCGTCTTCATCTCATCGTCTAAATGGTCGGCCGAGTTTTGTCCGGTAAGTGACCTGGTTCACATATGCCCCGCCCCGACTCGGTTACCGACGGTTACTGGTCTCATCATGCCAGGGGGCGAGCTTTGGAGATTGCAAATGACTGCTGTCGCAGAGGTCCTTTCGCGCGAGTTTCCTGCAACCACATCGCGGCAACCAAACACGAATATAGACGTTCTCCTGTCGGCCAATAAGGTCGAGCGTCTGGGCACTAACGTGAAAGAGTATCTCATTTTGGGCACCGATAAGCGGGATGCCGAACAGCAAAGAGACCTTTGGCTGTCAGAAAATCCGTCTATCAGGGTGATCAAGATTCACAGGGTGAAGCGAGAGCCGCAGACCTTGCTGACGCTCATCGGCAGCAAGCATGTTCCGCGCGTTTCCATTTTGCTGGAGTACGAGGAGACCGAGGTCTCCGCGGCGAACGTCGCCGCGGAATAAAAGCCGCTCATTGACGGCGACTCCATCGGAAGAAGGCGACGAGGAGAAATATGGCGACAGCGGCGGCTATCAAAACCCCCGTGCGAATATCTTCGCGGGCGATGCCGACTTGGGTGTGAAGGACGTGACGCAACACTGCGGCGGTCACCACCGCCGCGAGGAAGGTGCCGAGCAGGTACCTCATCCGCAGCTTGGTCGGGTCCATTACGCAGAGTAACACCCGCACAATTTACCTTTCAAGACACCCCTGAGGCCCAAGGTCATCTTCTCCCCGGGGGATATGCGCGCGAAGCGAATTGGCAAATCAGTCCTCAGCCTGCAGGTCGGCTTCCGATGGCGTCGCATCGACGGCGCGCGGGGCCGTGGGGCGCGTCATGAGGTTTGTTTCAGCCTCGATGTCGCCCGCGACCGACGGTGACCACGGCCGATCGACGCCTTTTGGCCTCACCGCATCGACCGCAAATCCGTCACGGGTTCGCCGCAGCGTCATCGCGCCCAGCCTTCGCAACCGATCCCGATCGATCACCGGCGACGCACATGAAGGCGGCGCCTGCCTCATGGTCACCACCAGCGCCGCGCGTTCGCAATCGTCGGCCAGCGCGTCAGGCCGCAGCGCCAGCGTGACGAAGCCGCCGTCGGCTGTCTGCCCCACACAACCCGCCGCATCGCACGAAACGCCTTCGGCAAGCGAAGCATCGGTGGGCTGCCGGGGGTCGGCGTCAGCGGCCAGCCATTCTTTCAGAAGGAACACGTCCTTGGCGGTTCGCATCAGATGCAGCCGTCCGTCTTTGCCACGAACCCCGACATTGCGCCCGTCGGCGGAAACCAGGACATCTGGTTGCGGCACCGCCAGCGCCCAGACCGTCGCGAGCACCACCGCGGCCGCGCCCAGCCAGCGCAGTGGCGTGCGTAGCAGCCCGAGCAGGATGATCCCGGCACTCGCGGCGATCAGCGGGCCGATTCCGAATCCCGCCATGCGGCCGATGGCGCCGGGAAGCGCGGCGACCCATTGCGTCACCACGATCATCCAGTCGATGCCGGCTCCCATGATCCGCCAGAACACGCCGTCGAGGCCGAATGGCATCGCCAGCAGGCCGAGCAGGCCCGCCGGCATCACCACCGCCGATACCACCGGCATCGCCGCCAGATTGGCGACGACGCCATAGGGCGTCACCCTATGAAAGTGAAAGGCGGCATAGGGCGTCGTCGCCAGCCCCGCCACCAGCGACGCCAGCGCCAGCATCATGATCTCCCGTCCGCCCCATAGCGCCACCCGGGCGGAGGCCGAGTTATCGGGCGAGGCAAACAGGCGGGGCATGCCGATCTGCACCAGCGCCACCAGGCCGAGCGTGGCTGCGAACGACATCTGGAAGCTCGGATGCACCAGCGCTTCCGGCGCGAGCGCCAGCACGATCATCGCCGCTACCGCGAGCGTGCGGAATGTCACGGCGCGGCGGTCGACCATCACGGCGATCAGCACCACCGCCGTCATGAAAAACGAGCGCTGGGTCGCGACCTCGGAGCCGGACAGCAAAAGATAGAACGCGGCGGCGCCAAGTGCCGCGGCGGCCGACCATTTCTTGATCGGAAAGCCGACCGTCAGCGCCGGAATCAGCGCCAGGAGCGCGCGGACCGCGAAGAACACCACGCCGGCGACCACCGCCATGTGGTATCCGGAAATCGACAGCACGTGGCCGAGCCCGGAAATGAACATCGCATCGTTGACAGGCGTGGAGATCGCGTCGCGGCGGCCGGTCAAGAGCGCGGTGGCGATGGCGCGCTGGTCGCCATCCAGGACGTTGCGTATTCGAGCGTCGATTGCGTCCCGCAAATCCTGCATGAAGGCGGCGTAGCGCAGTGACAGACCGCCAGCGACCGGCGGCTCCACGGTCTTGACGGCGCCGGTGACAAAACCGGAGGCGCCGATGCCGGCGAAATACATGTCGCGGCCGAAATCATAGCTGCCCGGCCGCAGCGACGCGAGCGGCGGCTGCAGCCGTGCCTTCAACTCAACAAAGCTGCCGACCGCGGGCGCGGTGCCTTTCCGCACCGACAGCCGCACGCGTTCCAGTTTGATCTGGCCGCGCGGGCTTTCCATCTGGGCGACCCGCAAGACAAAACGATCTGTGCGCTCGCGGATATCGCGGGTTTCGACGAAGCCCGAAAGCTGTACCGAATACATCGGCCTCGCCAGCACGCCATGCGCGACCCGCGCCGTTTTCCACGTCGCCACGGCAAAGCCCGCCGCCATGGCGGCGATCATCACCGCGATCGGAAATATCTTTTGCCGCCGCAGCAAAAAAGCCGCCGCGCAGAACGCGGTGGCCGCGACCGCGGTGACCCACGCGACCGGCTCATGATCGGCGCCGAAATAAAAAGCAATCCCGGTGCCGAATGCGATCGGAACCCACGGCAACAACCGGCCGGCACCGGCTTCGGCACGAACCCATGCGCGCAGCGTCTCGAGCAGCGACGACCATTCGCCAAAGCCCGACGGCGCAAATCCGCCTGCCCGCGCCGCCTCGCGCGGCGGCCAGGTCCCCGCATAGCCCTGCGTCCGGCCTGGAGCCCTGCCCCGCTCTGCCATCCGGCTGTACCCTACGCAACATCACTGACCGAACCGGGCGATACTTCGCACCGCCGAGGCGATCCCCAGATCGCGATGCTACCGTAAGGTGCGGCAGGACGGATAGCGGAACGGATACAGAATACCCGCGGCGGCTGTTGCCGTCAGGCTTGGGCTTATTAGGTCCCCCATCACCGGGGCCCGGAAATTGCGCCCGAAGCTGAACGCAAGGCTGCCGGTAACGCGCGCCCCCGGCCTTTTGGCTGCCTTGGGACCCGCCGGCGAGCGAATTCACTCGCATTTGGGATCCCCGCGGCGCATATTTGCGCCATCACCGCTCCGCCTCCCAGGCGTTCCGGTGACAGAGAGTGTTGCGCTCCGCCTATTCGAGGAGAAGCATCATGCCCGTATCTCAACGCCTGTCGTCCGCCATTCCACCGGTTGCATTTGAGCGCCCCGCCTGTCCGAAGTGCAAGGCCCGGATGATGCTCGTCAGCATCGAGCCGACACGCCCAGGCGTCGACCTGCATACGTTTGAATGCGCCGTCTGCCATCACGTACTTGCGACCCCTGCCGCTTATGAAGATCCTATGAATTCCAAGGCCCTTGGCCGCTGGCTTCAAGGCGATCTGCACCCACCGAAGTAGTGCCGCTTCAGTGACGCGATCACGCCTTTCATGAACGGGCGAGCGTTGTCGGAGGCCCATGGTCGCCTGAAGAAGATCGACGCCTTCGTGAAGTGGTGCGGTCGGAAGAGAGCGTATCGCTCTCGCGAGATAGCACGGGGCTGAAGGCGAAGGCGGCACGATAGATGATCGTGGGAGCTTGCAATGCACAGAAGTGCTCTGATTGCAGCAGTCTGCGCGAGCCTGCCGGTCCAAACCGCCGTATGCCAGGAAGCCTTTCAAATCACCAACATAACGATCAAGATGATCAAGCACAGCGGCAGCGGCAACTTCCGGATAGACGCCAAGATCACAAATCCAAACGATTTCGCGGTTTTCGATGTGCGTGTCGACTGCAACATCAAAGACAGGCGGGGCAAGAAATTAGTGTCCTACGGATCTACGATTGTCGACGCTATCCAGGCAAAGGAAGTTAGAACCATCCGACGCCTCGACATCGGGGCGTGGCCGGACCAGGGGAGAACTGCCTCTTGTCTATCGTCGAAAGCGAAACGGCTGCCGGATAGATAATCGGGCCGAAATGACACGACCGAGACCGCCGAGGGGCGTTCGACGCCCTTCGAAGAATCGTCTTCATCCCGCCCGCGGCATCAATCCTTCAGCGTGAACTTCTTGCGCAGTTCAGTTGCAATCCTGTCGGCGAGTTCCTGCGCGTTTCTGTTGTGCTTTGGCGCGGTGACGACCGTCGGACGCCAACCGAGGATGGGATCCTTGCGCACCGATACGAAAACACCGCCGATCAACAGACGCTGAAGGATCATCTCTTCAAGTTCCGCGTCGGTCTTCCCTTGCTTGCCCATTCGTAACCCTCCGGCGAAACAGCAGAAGTTACGACTCCCAGATAGTACCTCGTTTCGAAACAAACATCACAAAGATGAAAACATGAAGGCGGAAGTGAAACTGCGCCGCCTCCTAACCGAGCAGGTTTTTGTTTTGAGCGCCGTCGGCGGAATTCGCCGCGCGGCCGAGCGTGCGGCCGGCCTGATGGGCGGCGACTGGCCAGGGATCGATGGCGTCGCGGCGTTAATCTTTGCTAACGGCACTACGATAAAGTTCCCGAATCAATCGGGGGCTTGACGATGTCGCGCAGGATAGTGCTGTCCGTTTTCGCTCTCATGGTCGCGGGGGTGAGCGCGAGCGCCGCCGATCTGCCGGTACAGAGCCGGCTGGGAGCGATTTTTGCGGAGCCTGCCGAGGCTGGCATCCGTGCCAACAGGAAGCGCGAATATTCAGCCCCCATTATCGCCTATAATCGACTGCCAAATCCGATATGGGCTCGCGGTGGCTACTATTATGGCTCTGCGTGGTCCTACGACAGCGGCCCGTACTACCGCGGGCCCACCGTTTTTGACGGCGGCCGCCTGCCCTATGTCTGCGGCCTATACGGCTATTGCTGAAACCAGGCAGAGAAATGCCGGCGAGATGTTATCCCATTCGCTAAAGCAGCGGGACCTTGGAAGAGACGTGATGGCTGGCGATTTTCCAATCGCCTGCTTCCCGAACAATGACCCAGGTTAGCTTGACCGAGAGCGGCGCAGCGCCTTCGCCGACGACGAACGACGCCGTGCCGGCGACGTTGATCAAATCAGGACCTACCGGCGCGGTCATGAGATCGGTGAATTGAACGCTGGGCGAACTCCATCGCGGCAGCGCGTTGAAATAGGCTGCCACACCTTCGTTGCCGCGATATAGTTTAGGGTTCGAGCCGTAAAAGAATGCGTTCTTCGAGTAGAGCGATGCAAGCGCGTCAGCGTCGAGTTGATTGAAAGCTGCCGACCATTTCTCGATGATACCGGACACTGTGTCGTCGGTCACATCTCGCATCGGATCATCCCATCACAAGAGCTTCGGTAAGCGCTCGATCAAGCCGCATCACCCTTTAGCCCCGACTTCCTTTGCAAAGGTGTCGCGCAGGCCGATGGTCCGGTTGAACACCGGTCGCGCGGGCGTCGAATCCTTATCGCGCACGAAATAGCCCTGCCGTTCGAACTGCATCACGTCAGACGAATTGGCTTCCGCAATCGCTGGCTCGATCCGCGCATCCTTGAGAACCTCAAGCGATTGCGGATTGAGATCGGCGGCGAAGTTGGCGGCGTCCGGGGTCGGTTTGGCGAACAGCGGATTGTAGATGCGGATTTCGGCCGGTATCGACTGCGCCGCCGGCAGCCAGTGCATGGTCGCCTTGACCTTGCGCCCGTCGGGCGCGTTGCCGCCGCGCGTCAGGGGATCGTAGGTGCAGCGCAGTTCGACCACCTCGCCGGCCGCGTCCTTGATGACGTCAGTACATCTGATGAAATAGGCGTAGCGCAACCGGACTTCAGTACCCGGCGAGAGCCGGAAAAACTTCTTCGGTGGATTTTCCATGAAATCGTCGCGCTCGATGTAGAGTTCGCGGCCGAACGCGATGCGGCGGGTGCCGGCGTCCGGATCGTCCGGATGGTTGATGGCTTCGATCTCCTCGCTCTCACCTTCCGGATAATTCTCGATCACCACCTTGAGCGGCCGCAGCACCGCCATGCGCCGCAACGCCGACTTGTTGAGCAATTCGCGGATGCAGAATTCCAGCATGCCGACGTCGACGACACTGTTGGCTTTGGCGACGCCAATGCGCTTGACGAACTCACGGACCGCCGCCGGCGGCACCCCGCGCCGTTTCAATCCGGCGATGGTCGGCATCCTTGGATCGTCCCAGCCGGCGACGTGGCCGCCGCGCACCAGTTCGGTCAGCACCCGCTTCGACAACAGCGTGTAGGTCAGGTTGAGCCGCGCGAACTCGTACTGGCGCGGTTTCGACGGCACCGGCAATTTGTCGAGCAGCCATTCATAGAGCGAGCGATGGTCCTCGAATTCCAGCGTGCAGATCGAATGCGTGATGCCCTCGATCGCATCGGACTGGCCGTGCGCATAGTCGTAGCTCGGATAGATCGACCATTTGTCGCCGGTGCGCGGATGCGTGGCGTGCAGGATCCGATAAAGCACGGGATCGCGCAGATTGATGTTGCCGGACGACATGTCGATCCTGGCGCGCAGCACGCGCGCGCCGTTGGCAAATTCGCCCGCCTTCATGCGGCGAAACAGGTCGAGGTTTTCATCGACGGGGCGGTCGCGAAACGGGCTGTTCCGGCCGGGTTCGGTCAGTGTGCCGCGCTTGATCCGGATTTCTTCCTGCGACTGGTCGTCGACATAGGCGTGGCCGGCACGAACGAGGCCTTCCGCCCATTCGTAGAGACGTTCGAAATAATCCGATGCAAAAAAAAGATCGGTTCCCCAGTCGTAGCCGAGCCAGTGCACGTCGGCCTGGATTGAATCGATATATTCCTGCTCTTCCTTGGTCGGATTGGTATCGTCGAACCGCAGGTGGCAGCGCCCGGAAAACTCCTGCGCGATGCCGAAATTGAGCGCAATCGACTTGGCGTGGCCGATATGCAGGTAACCGTTCGGCTCCGGCGGGAAGCGCGTCACGATCCGGCTGTGTCTCCTGGCGTCGAGATCGGCCTGGACGATGTCGCGAATGAAATCGCGCCCCACCTCTGCTGCAACCGGTTCTGCTGTCATTGGGAGTTCCTGTTCGGGGATCAGCGGACCTTCTGCCAAATCCGCCCGCCCCAAGGAAGGCTTTAGTTATGCACGGTTCCTGCTATACACCACCGCGCCTTGCGCATGCCCATTTTCCCTCTTTGCCCGACCCGCTCCTGTAATGACCGATTCCGTCGTCACGCGCTTTGCCCCGTCGCCTACAGGCTTTCTCCATATCGGGGGGGCTCGCACCGCGCTGTTCAACTGGCTCTATGCGCGCAAGCACGGCGGCAGGATGCTGCTGCGGATCGAGGACACCGATCGGGAGCGGTCGACCGAACCGGCGATTGCCGCGATCCTGGACGGCCTGAAATGGCTTGGGCTCGATTGGGACGGCGAGGTCATCTACCAGTTCGCCCGGGCGGCGCGTCACCGCGAAGTCGTGGAGACATTGCTTGCCAGCGGCAAGGCCTATCGCTGCTACGCGACGCCTGAGGAACTTACGGCGATGCGCGAAAAGGCGCGCGCCGAGGGCCGTACGCGCCTCTACGACGGCTCGTGGCGCGACCGCGATGGATCGGAAGCGCCCGACGGCATGAAGCCCACGATCAGGCTCAAGGCGCCACAGACCGGCGAAACCGTGATCGAGGATCAGGTTCAGGGCCGCGTGGTGTGGCAGAACGAGAACCTCGACGATCTCGTCCTGCTGCGGGGCGACGGCAATCCGACCTATATGCTGGCCGTCGTGGTCGACGACCACGACATGGGCGTCACCCACGTCATCAGGGGCGACGATCATCTGATCAACGCCGCGCGCCAGAAGCAGATCTACGATGCGCTGGGGTGGGACATTCCGAGCATGTCGCACATTCCCCTGATCCACGGGCCCGACGGCTCAAAGCTCTCGAAGCGCCATGGGGCGCTGGGGGTGGATGCCTACCGCGCCATGGGGTATTTGCCGGCGGCGTTGCGCAATTACCTGGTTCGGCTCGGCTGGAGCCACGGCGACCAGGAGATCTTTTCGACCGCGGAGATGATCGCCGATTTCGACCTGTCAGGCGTGGGCCGCTCGGCGGCGCGCTTCGACTTTGCCAAGCTGGAAAACCTCAACGGCCACTATATCCGCCACGCCGACGATCAATCCCTCGTGACCATGTTTGAAGACGTGCTGGACTATGTTCCCAACGGGTCCGATCTCAAGGCCAGGCTGAACGACACCACGCGCGCGCAATTGCTGCAGGCCATGCCGAGCCTCAAGGAACGCGCCAAGACGCTGATCGAGCTGATCGCTGGCGCTTATTTCATCTTTGCCGACAGGCCGCTCGAAATCGAGCCCAAAGCGGCGTTGCTGTTGACGCCGGAAAGCCGCGATCTGATCGGCAGGCTTCGCCTCGCGCTTGAGGCCGTCACGCCGTGGACCTCGGAAACCACCGAAGCGGCCATGCGCGCATTCGCCGAGCAAAATAACCTCAAGCTCGGCGCCGTTGCCCAGCCGCTCCGGGTGGCGCTGACCGGGCGCACAACGTCGCCGGGGATCTTCGACGTCCTGGCGGTGCTGGGACGGCCGGAATGCCTGGCCCGGCTTGGCGATCAGGCCCCCGGATAGGAGACGGCTCCGCCCAAGCGGCCCATCTTGCAGCGCACACAGCAATGCGATACGCCTTGGTGTGGCGCCTTCTGGACAATCCGGCGGGCCTCGCCATCTCTTCATGGCATCAGGCTTGCCCGCCGTAAGGCTTGCCCGGCTTTCGCAACGATCTCATCGGGGACTTCACGATGGACGCAACATCCAACACCAAAACAGCAACGCTGACGGTCGGCAACAAGACCTACGATTTCCCGATTTTGAGTGGCACCGTTGGGCCTGACGTGATCGACATCGCCAAGCTTTACGCCCAATCCGGAATGTTCACTTACGACCCCGGTTTTACCTCCACCGGCAGTTGCCAGTCCAAGATCACCTACATCGATGGCGATGCCGGCGTTCTGGAATACCGCGGCTACCCGATCGAGCAACTGGCGGAAAACGGCGACTTCCTCGAGACCTGCTACCTCCTGCTCTACGGCAACCTTCCAACCAAGGCGCAGAAGGAAGACTTCGACAGCCGCGTGATCCATCACACCATGGTCCACGAGCAGATGGCGCGGTTCTTCCAGGGCTTCCGCCGCGACGCCCATCCGATGGCGATCATGGTGGCAGCCGTCGGCGCGCTTGCGGCCTTCTATCACGACTCCACCGACATCACCGATCCGACCCAGCGCATGATCGCATCGATGCGGATGATCGCGAAAGTCCCGACGCTCGCCGCGATGGCCTACAAATACACCATCGGTCAGCCCTTCATATATCCGAAGAACTCGCTGAGCTTCGCCGAGAATTTCCTGCATATGTGCTTCGCGGTGCCTTGCGAGGAATACAAGATCAACCCGGTTCTGGCGGACGCGCTCGACAAGATCTTCATCCTGCATGCCGACCACGAGCAGAACGCCTCGACCTCGACGGTGCGGATCGCCGGCTCCTCCGGCGCCAATCCGTTCGCCTGCATTGCCGCGGGCATCGCCTGCCTGTGGGGTCCGGCGCATGGCGGCGCCAACGAAGCCGCCCTTGCGATGCTGGCCGACATCGGCACGGTCGACAAGATTCCCGACTTCATCAAGCGGGTGAAGGACAAGAACAGCGAAGTTCGCCTGATGGGTTTCGGGCACCGCGTCTACAAGAACTACGATCCCCGCGCCAAGATCATGCAGAAGATGTGTCACGCCGTGCTGGCGGAGACCGGCCACAACGACAATCCGATGCTGAAAGTCGCGTTGGAACTGGAAAAGATCGCGCTCAGTGATCCGTATTTCATCGACCGCAAGCTCTATCCGAACGTGGACTTCTATTCGGGCATCACGCTGAAGGCGATGGGCTTCCCGACCTCGATGTTCACCGTGCTGTTTGCGGTCGCCCGCACCGTCGGCTGGATCAGCCAGTGGAGCGAGATGATCGAGGATCCGCTGCAGAAGATCGGCCGTCCGCGGCAGCTCTATACCGGCGTCACCCGTCGCGACTACGTCGATATCGCCAATCGCAAGTAATTCGACGCGTGGAAGTGCGGATGCGGTCTGCCCGAGTCCGGAACGCGGACGTATGACGCGTCAGGCCGCTGATAGCCGCACGTGGAACCTGCTGCCGGTTGCCTCGGCGTAGCGCAACAGTGTCTTGGTGCTCGGCAGTGTCTGACCGCTCTCCAGCCGGGCAATTGCAGACTGGCTGGTGCCCATGCGCGCAGCCAGTTCGGCTTGGGACAACCCCGCCCGCAAGCGAGCCTTCACCAACTCCGCCGAAATCTCGAACTCCGGGGCGAGCGCATCGTATTCGACCTTGACCTTGGGATTGGCGAGCAGACGCGCCTTGAGCTTTTCGAACGGGATTGTCATGTGATCTCCTTTGCTCGCCGAAGCGCAAGTTCGATCTCGGCGGGCGGTGTCCTCTGTGTCTTCTTCACGAACGCCCGAACCACGACCACCCTCCGGCCGATTGCCGTGACATAGAGCGCACGGGCTATTCCGTCACGGCCTGTCAGCCGCAACTCCCACAGCTTCCCCACCAAATGTTTCACGTGCGGCTCGCCCAGGCTTTCCAGCCCCGCTTGGCCGATGCGCTCGGAAAGCCGAAGGAACCGGGCCTGCATGTCCGCCGGAAGGGCGGCGATTTCAGCGGCGACAGTGTCGTTCAGGATTTCAACTCGCCAAGTCACATCTGCTTATATCTCAATTTTGAGATAGATGGAAGAGGTGGAGCGGCCGATTTTCTCTGAGGGCCAGCCCTGCAATGCCGGCGTGTCACGACCGGATATGACCAACTCGAAGCCGCGCGCTAATTCGATCCCCGTGCCTTCCGCAATGTTGCCAGCACGATGTCGGCCGCCCGCACGCTCGGCGGCTGGTTGCCGGTCGACATGATCGCATCGATCTTTGAAAAAGCCTCGACCTGTCGCCGCCGCAGCGGCGAGTCGCTGAGGATTTCGCGCAAGGCGGGCGCCAGCTTTTCCGGCGTGCAGTCCTCCTGGATGAATTCCGGCACGACATTCTCGCCGATGACCAGATTGGCCAAAATCACCGAACTGGTGCGGATCGCACGGCGCATGATCCATGCCTCGACCGCGCCCGCCCTGTAGGCAGCGACCGTCGGCACGCCTGCGATCGCGAGTTCGAGCGTCGCGGTGCCCGATTTGGCGAAGGCCGCATGCGCGATACGAAATGCCGCTCGCTTTTCCTTTTCGCCGACGATGATTCGCGGCTGCACCGGCCAGCTTTTCACGCCCTCGCCGACCGCATCCTGCAAATGCGGCATGGTCGGAAGGAGCAGTTCAAAGGCTGCGTCCTGTGCGCGCAGCACGGCCAGCGTCTCGCCGAATACCGCCATGTGATGGTTGATTTCGCTGCGGCGGCTTCCCGGCAGCACCAGAAGAACCGGTGGCTGCGCGTCGCGGCGCTTTTGCTCGTCGACGCCGGGCCGCAAGCTCCCGATCTGTTCGATCAGGGGATGGCCGACATAGCTGCATGGCGGCCCGCGAAGCGCGCGATACGCCTCGGGTTCGAAAGGCAGCAAGGCGAGGACATGATCGACATAGCGGAGCATCGCGCGGGCCCGGCCGGGCCGCCACGCCCAGACCGACGGCGAAACATAATCGACGATCGGGATCGAGGCGTCGCGGGCGCGGACGCGCCTTGCCACCCGATGGGTAAAATCCGGACTGTCGATGATCACCAGAATGTCGGGCGATGCCTGCGTCACCGCGTCAGCGGTTTGCCGGATACGCCGCAAGATCATCGGTAACTGCTTCACCACCGCCGCCAGTCCCATGATCGACAGTTCCTCGATCGGAAACAGCGACGCCAGCCCTTCGCGCGCCATCGACTGGCCGCCGACGCCCTCAAACCGGACGGCACCGCCAAGGCGCTGTCGCAACACCTTCATCAGGCTGGCGCCAAGCCGATCCCCGGATTCCTCGGTCGCGATCAGAAATATCTTTCGCGCGACGCGGCCGGTTGTTCGCGGCGGCATCACGCTGGCACACCGGTCACGAAAAGGCCTGCCGCGTCCGCTGCCTCGATCATGGTCTGAGGTTCGACGACGATCGTGTTGCCGGCGACGATCGCTACCCCGGCAAGCCGAGCCTTGGCCGCGCCTTCGATGGTGCGCGGTCCTATGGTTGGAAGATCGAAGCGCAAATCCTGCGTGCTTTTCGGCGCTTTGACGAGCACGCCACGCGCGGTCGATCACAATCGCGGCCTGACCGATGTCGAACGGACTGAGCGCGCGCAGCACCTCGCGGCCCCTGGCGATATCGGCGGCAGCGCTTTGATCCGGCGCAGTCCGCGTCATGCATCCCTCGGGCATCAGCAGATCCGGGGCGACATCCCTGATTCCCACCATCCGGAAGCCGTCCTGTTCGAGAATGCGGCCGATTCCAGATAGCAGATGGTCGTCTCCGCCCCGGAACGCCGCCCACACGCGGCCGATGACGCGAACCGTACCCCAATCCAGCCGAATCTCCGACAGTGCCGGCCGTACCAGCGTGCCGATGAAAACCAGGTCGCGGCAGTTCTCGCTGCGGAACAGTTTTACCGCCCGGCCGACCTGACCAACCGAAATCCAGTGATGGCGAAACCGCTCCACCCGAACCGGATCGCAGGCGCCTTTCAGCGCGAAAAGAACGGGATTGAGGCCGCGCGCGACCAGGGAGTCCGCGACCGCGAACGGCATCACGCCGCCCGCCGCGATCAACCCTATGGGCGATGAAATCTGCAAAACCTCGTTCGTCATGGTTTGCCCCGACGACTCAAGACTTTTTGCCGTCTTTCACCGGCTGACACAGCTCGCGATTTTTTCCAGCATCGATGAAGGTCAGGATTTCCGCAATCGCTGGATCCGCAGCCGTCAGATCTCTCGCCTCGTTGAGACGCTCGGCAAAGACGCCGGGCCCATGAAACAGCTTCTGATAAAACGATCTTATCACCGCGAGGCGCTCGCGGGTGAACTTGCGGCGTTTCATGCCGACGACGTTGAGACCGGTGAGCGCAGCAAACTGGCCGCTCGCAAGAGCGAACGGGATTACGTCGCTGCGCACGCCGCTGAGGGCGCCGACCATCACCTGTGCCCCCACCCTGGCGAATTGATGCACGGCCGACAGGCCGCCGATGAAAACAAAATCGCCGATCTCGCTGTGGCCGCCCAGCGTTGCCGAGGTTGCAAAGATCACGTCGTTGCCCACGATGCAGTCGTGACCGACATGGCTGCAGTTCATGAAATAACCGCGATCGCCGACACGGGTAATGCCGCCGCCGGCCACCGTTCCGGCGTTCATGGTCACCTGCTCCCTGAGGGTGCAGCCTTGGCCGATCTGAAGCCTGGTGAGTTCGCCGCGATAGCTCAGGGATTGCGGCGGCGTGCCCAACGAGACGAATGGATAGATCGTGCAGCCGTCGCCGATGGTGGTCTGCGCCGTGACGTACACATGCGCGATCAGCTTGCAATTCGCGCCGATCACGACATGGGGCCCGACGATGCAGTAGGGACCGATCGACGTGCCCTCGCCGATCACAGCGCCATCCTCAACCCGCGCGGTGGGATCGATCGTACTCATCGAGTGGTCCGGTACCATCTGTGGGGTTGGGTGCGGATGTGTTTGATTTTTCAGTGGTTAGCGCGGGTCACCGATGCTGTCTAGTGACAGATGGTTACGCTGTGTTTCGGAGGAGTATGGGTCGAAAAACTGGTCCCAGGCGCGATGCGTTGGCGGAGGTTGCGCTGGGCCGCCGAGCCATTCGATCTGTTCAGACCAGCGCGGGCCTGTCCGCCGGGTAGGTAGACATCAGGTCATGCTGCCGGGCAGGAAGCAGCGGATTGTAATCCCGTGAGGATCTTTGATCGGCCAGACCATCGTTCGACCGGCGCGGTTTGGCTCCGTGATAACAGCATCGTCCGGAACCATGATCCATTCGCCCATCTTTGGATTCCCAGTCCGGATCTGAGATAGCAAAACCATCTGCGTCCGAGCAACACAACCCCTTACTGCTCTTGAGAGTGTCGAACCATGGCTTCAGCGGAGACCCAGCGTACCGACCATCGTCGCGCGCGATTGCATTTCCGACCAGAACAGCGGCCGCAACTACCAACGCCACCGCGGTTTTCAAAAGACTGAGGCCACCCATCTTGCCACCAAGCGCCGCGGAAAGGCTTTCCGCCTAAGACTACAAATCGCGAACTGCCCTGAAGTTCCGTCGCAGTGCGCGATCCCTTGGATGACCACGCAAAAAACTTCTTACAGATTGATTTGCCCCATCGTTAAGTACGTCATCCGACATTGCTCGGACTGCTGACTTCAATCCACGCTGCCATCAGCGACGAGATGCGCCGGCTTCACGTCGACGACTAAACGACAGGTTTCGATATCCGCAAATTCGCTCACCGCAGAAAGCCGCAAAAGATGTTGCGGAACGGCGCGAAAGCTCGATGTTGGGCCAGCCAGAGGAGTGGCTATGAGACTATCGTCACTGGCTTGGCGACGGCATTGCGCCTGGCGGGGGCCGTCGCCTTCGCGCAATCGAGCTCATTACTGCTGTTCTGTCGATGGTTTGAAACGCCTGATAAAAGACTGTCGCCGATCATACTCGTCGGTCCCTCATCAGTCGGTCAGCATCGCGCCAACGTCGGCTTCGGCGACGGTGGTACCGTTCACGATGGCGTCGCCGTGAAACCACCACATGGTCTTGCGCCTGCCGATGCTGCGCATGTGGTACTCGATGGTGTCGCCGGGCATCACCGGCTTGCGGAACTTGCACTTGTCGATGGTGAGAAAATAAACCGCGCGCGGCTTTTCGGTGCCTTCGACCGATTTGATGCCGATCACGCCGGCGGTCTGCGCCATGGCTTCGATCATCATCACTCCCGGATAGACCGGGCGATCCGGAAAATGACCAAGGAATGGCGGTTCGTTGAAGGTGACATTCTTGACGCCGATGCCGCTGTAATCGCTCCGGATCTTGATGACTCGATCGATCAGCAGCATCGGATAGCGATGCGGAAGTGTTTTGAGGATTTCATTGATGTCGACGAGCTCAAACTTGACCGGTGCCTCCATCAATCGCGCCCTCCGCCCTTCGGATCGGCCGCGCCACCGCGCGTCAAACGCTCCACCGCAATGATCTCACGGAACCACTGTTTGGTCGGCTTGGCAAAGAATCCACCCCAGCGTCCATTGGCCGGAATGTCGTCCTTGACGCCGCTCATCGCCGTGACCTGGGCACCGTCACCGATGCGGAGGTGATTGTTGATTCCCACCTTGGCGCCCAGTGCGACATTGTCGCCAATCGTCAGGCTGCCCGCGAGTCCTATCTGGGCTGCAAGCAAACAATGCCTGCCGATCGTGACGTTGTGGCCGATCTGGACCTGATTGTCGATTTTCGTACCTTCCCCGATGACGGTATCGCGCAAACTGCCGCGATCGATGGTCGTTCCGGCACCGATCTCGACGTCGTTCTGGATCAGGACGCGGCCGGTTTGCGGCACTTTCAGATGGCCGTCCGGTCCGAAGAAGACGAAGCCGTAACCGTCCTGACCGATGCTGCAGCCGGGATGGATCAGGACGTTGTCGCCGATCAGCGCACATTGAATCGCCGTGTGCGCACCGACATTGCAGTCCCTGCCGATCCTGACGTTGACGCCGATCACGGCACCCGAACCGATCACCGTCCCGGAGCCAATTTCGGCGTTTGGGCCGATCACGGCAAGCGGATCGACAATCACGCCATCTTCCAGACGCGCTGTCGGATCGATGACGGCGGACGGCGCAATGCCGGCATTGCCGAACCAGGATTGCGGGCGAAGCGCGTCGCCATGCAGCAGGCGCGCAATCTTCACAAATTCACGGAAAGGATGGACCGCGCGCAAAACGGCGACATGGGCGGGCACGCTGGCCTCGAAGCGGTTGCTAACCAGGCAGGCCCCGGCCTTCGTCGAAGCGAGCTGGTCGGCGTATTTCAGGTTGTCGAAAAATGTGAGGTGCATCGGGCCGGCTTCTTCCAGCGAAGCCAGCCCCCTGATCTGTTGGCCACCCCGCGACGGATCGGCCACATGTGCCTTGGTCAACGTGGCAATATCAGCCAGCGTCGACAAAGGCGGTTGTTCGAAGAATGTCGGCTGCGCCATTCCACCCGTCGCGGTCCGGCCGGGAATCGAACTCAGAACGATGTCCCGCCGCCGAACTTGAATTGCTGCACGCGATCGTTCGGGCCTTTGGTAAGCGGCACTGCATAGTCAAAGCGCAGCGGACCGAACGGCGATGCCCAGATCAGACCGACGCCCACCGAGGTACGAACGACATTGCCGTTGTCAAATATCAGACCTGTGCAGGTTCCCGCACTGACGGGATTGCGGGTCGAGGGAATGCAGCCGGCTACATTGACTTCGTTGGTCGCCGTCCACGATGTCGGTCCCTTATAGTCATAGAGCGAACCGGCATCGGCATACACCGAGCCTTTAAGTCCGACTTCCTTCGGCAGGAACCAGAACGGCATCTGCAATTCCGCCGACGCGCCCCAATATTTCGTGCCGCCGAGCGCATCGTTTGTTCCGAAAGGATTGAGGTCGCGCGGACCGATGCCGTTCGGCGCAAAGCCACGGACCAGATTCGGCCCCATCTGGAAATGATCGAGCATCCGGATATCGCTGCCCACGCTGTTCAGAATGCCGCCCTGGACGTGGATCAAACCGACGAGATCTGCGACCAGCGGCGCGTAGTATTTTGCGTCGACGGCGGACTTCAGGTACGTCACATCGCCTCCCACACCGGCGAAATCCTGCTTGAAGTCAACGATCAAGCCGTCGGTCGGGTTCTTGTTGTTGTCCAGCGTATTGTAGTTCAGCGAATAGCCGACCGCCGACGTCAACGTCTTGCCGGCCTGCAGTTCCTTGCGGACCGGCAACGACGCTTCGCCGTC
>WNGN01002211.1_pt1 | contig 22261 bp, 27 predicted proteins | sample 5400561 | NCBI WGS metagenome assembly WNGN01 (sample SAMN13153379, study PRJNA577476) | soil metagenome | isolation source: 115 cm soil or saprolite under Garry oak tree replicate 2 | place: USA:California | collected 2016-06-15 | reverse complement strand
TTGTTGATGATTTTACTACTTCTAATAATTCAGCTATTTCTGACCCACAATATGCAGCTCAAAAAGAAGGTATCGATATAGTTCCTCCTAAGATGTCTTGGGACGTATCACTTATAGGAGGTGGCAATCCTCCTTATATTGACTTCCCAATTATTAATCAAGGATCAGCTACTGTTGGTAGTATTTCTGATCCATTATCACTTGGGCCAATTTGTGCTCTTAACTTAGCAAACACTGTTGCTTATACTCAAATATTTAGAAATGCTACAGATGCAGCATTTGGTCAAGGATCTATTGACTCTATCCAAGTAACCATGGCTCAGAATGCTACAGTATCAGCTACAGTAGATTATGTTCAACAGACACTCACTCAATATCTTGCAGCAAATCCTGAAAAAGCAGCATTATTTCAAAATCAACCACAAGATAATGCATTAGTAACTGATAGGTTTAATTTTATAATAGGAACTACTAGCGAAGTAGTTCAAATACCTTCCGGAGGATTTTCTGGTAGTCCTACTGATGGTCCTGCAGCGGCACCTGCCTTCACGACTGAAGTATTTTCAGTTAATTCAGGAACATTTAATACACTTGTTAATACTCTTGCTCAACCTTTTATAGCAAGATATGGTCAATCTGCTTGGAATCAATTTCTTGCTCAATATATAGCAAGGTTTGGATCAACAGGTGCAATTGGCCAAACTGGTAGTTTAGATTTTACATTTAATGTAACAACAAATGGTCAACCTGCTGGTAGCACATCACTTCCTGCATCAGGTACATTTGCTGCAACTAAATTTAATCCACCAGTTGTTCTTTACTTCTATAATTATGATCAGAATGTAAAGATTGAAATCTTTCAAGGAAATTCTCTTGTAGTAGATACTTCTACTGCAGTAGCACTAACAGCAGAAGATATCAATCTTCTAGTAGGTGCAGGTGGTCAACAATTCTTTAATGATCAAACAAATTTGTTTTTGAAGAATCCAGTTATTGCTGGTTCTTTTGCTTCGTTTGCAGGAAAAATACAATTCAATTATGACCCATCGCTTGGAAATATATTCACTGTTAAGACAACAGAAAGTGCTGCAGCGTTCCAGTGGAGATGGGTTATGGGATATCCAATCGATGGGTCTTCAGTAGGTTGTACTCCTATTAATCCACATTATACAGTAACACCTAATTTTATTGCTAATTATCAACTTCAAGCTGCATCAGCATGGTGTTCAAATGGTCAAACAACATTAAAAGCAGGTGTAATTTATACAGGATATACTGAAACATGGAATCCTACAAATACTATCACACCGACAACTTCTACAATACCATTTGATATTAGTGCGGATTGGTTGAAATAAGGAAATAAATATCATATGGTATTATTAGCAAACACACTCTTGACTACCCAAGCTTCAAAGGTTGTAAAACATCGTTGTTTTCCGATCGAGATTGTTGCTAAAGGTCTTTATCCTACTACAAATTACAATGTATTTTTTGATGGAACTAATGTTAATGCTTTTATTAAACCATATGGAAAGAATCTTGGATCTCAGATCGTATCTGATACAAAAGGTCAAATTAAAGCTTTATTTCTGATGAATATTAATTATAATGAAAATTATATCACAAACACCCCTCCTTCTGCAATTTCTATAAATCGCAACCGAGTACTTACGTTTGTTGACCCAAATGGTAATGCAACAACTACCTATATTCCAACACTACAAAAACCAACAAGGTAAACATGATTAGATCATTTAATATTGCCCAAACTTTTACTATTGATCCTGGTGTAGGAAGTCAAGTTGCTGCGCATTTAACTGCTGTTGATATTTACTGGATGTTTAAGCCGGCTTCTCAAAATAACACTACAGGTACATCAAATCCTGGTGTTACCCTTTATGTTGTTCCTACAAAGTTTGGTGTTCCTGATCTAGAAACTACTACACTTATGAACCCAGCACGTGCTGAATGGAGTCAGATTCAAACTTCATCTGATGCATCAGTTCCTACACGTTTTTCCTTTCCTAAACCTGTAAACGTTTTCCCTGGTCAATCTTATGCTATTGTATGTAGTTTTGATAATAATGAAACATTCTGGCCTTGGTTGGCTAGATCAGGTAAGTTCCTTGTTGGTACCAAAAATCAATTCAATGGTACTGCAGGTCCTGGTGTTGGTGAATACTACGAAAACATCAACCTTGATGGTACCAATGATCCTACGCTTGATCAAACACAAGCACAATTTTTGTCTCACTGGAGACCACTTGATGGTACTTTTATTAAGTTTAATGTTTATGTAGCTAGATATTCTATCTCTGGTGTTCCTGTATCTCAGGCTAACCTTACTCCAACACAACTAGCAAATTATCACGGTACTCAGATTGTTGCTTCTAACACAATCAGTTCTGGTATTGTTTATTATTATCCTTCACAAGCAGTAGAAAATGTTGCTTTTGATTTGAATAAGTCTAACTTCAATACATTTGTTGGAGCACAGCGTGTTTATCAGAACACAGTATTCTATCCTGGTGGTTGGGCTAACGGTTCTAACTCAGTATCAGTAAGTTCAAACTCTACCCAGATTCTTGTAGCTAATAGTAATTTTCCAAACGGAGTTGCTTTTAACTGGAACAACGTATATGGTGGTTATGCAGGTGTAAAATTCATCACACTTTTTGACACTAACAATGTTAATGTTCGTAGGATTTCGAGCATTGTAAATACTACTGCTATCATAGTAGATGAACCTACTACATTTACTAACAACATTTCAAAATTCATGATTACACCAGTTGCGACAATCGACTCCTTTAGTCCTGTATCGCCATATGGTAAGAAACAAGCGTTCATGTTCTTGAACCATTCGAATGCTAATAGCACTGTAAGATTTGTCAATAACACCATTCTCACTTGTACATCAGCTGCTGGTACTAGTTACTCAAATTCTGACGTTCTTTATATTACAGGTTTCGAATCTGTTGCTGGTAAAGTAACTGGTGGATATCCTGCTATTGCAAATCTTACAACCAATTCTACTGGTGGTATTATTACTTTAAGTTTCTCTAATGTTGGTGCAGGTTTTGTCAATGCTGCTGCAATCAAGATCGTTATGGCAAACTCTTCGTATAATCCAGCAGGTTTGACAAACGCTAGTGCTAATACCTCAGCAGGTACTGGTGCTGTATTAACTATTGTCACCGGTGCTGTTCTTCAAACAGAACTTTCAAACAATACTTTCCAAGATTGTAAGATTTTAAACTTAGATCTTCATGATGTAACACCATTCTTCAATGTTACAGCACCAGCAGGAACAACATTTACCCTTGCACTTCAGACACTTTACTTTATTCTTGCAGATGCTGCAACGTCATACGGATATGCATATTTTGTCAATCCAAACTCAACATCCAATCCTCAACCTTTGGAACTCCTTAAGAAGAACTTCCTCGTAGGTAATCTTGCACCTGCATTCGTATCATATTCGAATGAGTTTGGCGTTTGTTATTCAAACGGCTCGGTAAATGATAAAATTAACCCGCTTTCAATATTCTCTAATAATTATGTTCTAGTTGTCAACACATCTTCGAATAATGATTATGTTGTGATGACAACTGATTCTACCCCTACAGTAGAATTCGGTAAATATGTCATAAATAATGATTATACCAAAGAAAACACTAACCAAGGTAACGCTTGGGCTAAACACCTTACAACAATTATTAACTTCGGGCATCTTGCAGAGGATCTTCGTGTTTATGTTTCAGCTTATAGGCCAGCTAATACTGACATTCAAGTATTTGCGCGTATTCAAAATTCAGGTGACCCTGAGTCATTTGATGACGAAGATTGGACTCGTCTTACACAAGTTGATGGTATAGGTCTTTTCTCTTCTACATCAGATTCTAACAACTATGTAGAACTTGCATATGGATTCCAGCAGTGGCCTAACACAACCTTTACTGAAGCAGGTTTTATCACCACAACAAATAATAGCCCTACAATCACCGGTGTTGGTACTTTGTTTCAGACAAACGCTACTGCTAATATCACAGCAAACAGTGTTGTTCGTATCTACAACCCGCTATTTTCTAACAGCAATTATTTGGTTGCTCATGTAAATAACGTAGTGAGCGATACTTCATTGAATATCGATTTTAGCATCACTTCTAACACTTCATTATTCGGTAATCCAGCTTTGGTAGGTTCTGGCCTTAAAATGGATGTTATAAATAATTTTGGGTATCAAGCATTTAACAATATACTATTTGATAACGTAGCTCGTTATTATAATACATCTTTGGTAAAATTTGATGGTTTCGATAATATTCAGATGAAGTTTGTTTTTCAATCTTCTAACCTACTTCGTATTCCAAGGTTGAATAATATTAGGACAACTGCAGTTTCTGCATAGCATGAAAGAATAGTAAAATGCCACAACATACCGCGTTAGTAAAGACTGATGTAGATGGATTTTCAAAAGATCTAAGAACGGGTGTTATTGTGGCTAATAATTTTGAAAGATTTAAAGAATTAAAAACTGAACAAAAGAAAATAAAAGATCTAGATAAAATACGAGGAGATGTTGACGCGCTCCGAGGTGATCTTGAGTCTCTTTATTCCCACCTAGGAATTTCACACTAAATGTCTCATACCGTTGTAGCACCCGCAAATACAGACTTCTTTTCGGTCTGGTTTTTAAGGACAGTAGATCTCTGTAACTATATGTCTACAGAAGTCCTTACAGCTAATACTTCTGCTCTAGGTGCTGTAACAGTTGGTAACGGATTCGTCACAGGTATCTTCGGTTCTACTGTTCTTTGTGGAAACACCATTCAAGGTGGTATAGTAGGAACACCTGCTACTTTGAACGTCAATTCTAACATATCTTATAATGCAGGTTTTGGTACTGCATGGAATGGAAATGCTGCTGTTAACAGTTCGGTATATTTTGTTGGTAACAGTACAGTTAATACCTCTATTAATTCTTCTTCTTTGAGTATTTCTGGGCAAGTTCTTACATCTTCTTTAATTTCATCGCTTGCATCAGGTGGTTCTGTCAACGTTGTTACTACAGGTGCAGTCGCAGCAAACATTGATTTCTTTACCAAAGCATCAGCTCGATCAGCAGAATATGTATTGACAGTATCTGATACTGTTGCAAATAACTATCATATGGCTAAATTGCTTATGATTTGGGATGGTACTAATACTTTAGTTACAGAATATGGTCAGATCACTACTAACACTTCAATTGGTACTTGGAGTGCAGGTTCAAATACTACTCACGTCGTTCTAGTATATACTCCAACCACAACAGGAAGTACCATTAAAGGTACCAAGAACGTCGTTCCATTATGAGCATTATTCAGAATATATATATTGATCAAGGTGCTACTTATTCACAAGGTTTTGTGATCAATAATGCTAACAATGAACCGTATGTAGTAGCAGGTTCATCAGCTCAAGGAATGATCCGAAAGAATTTTGCATCTTCAAATTCTGTGAGTTTTGCAGTTGTTTTGACAGACGGACTTGTTACAATCGGCCTTGATGCTAATACATCTGCACTCATTGTAGCAGGTAGATATATGTATGACGTAAAGATGACAGATGCTATTGGAAATGTAACAAGAGTAGCAGAAGGAATTGCTACAATAACACCGGCAGTAACACACACTTAATGGAGAGATCATGGGATTTTTTGAACGAATATTTAAAAAAGCAGTAGAAACAGTTGCACCAGGATATTCTCTTGCTAAATTGCAAGTTAAACAATCATTACATGCTACTGTAATTCGAGCTTGTAAGAAGTGTGGAAGTGCTGGTGTAGATAGTAAAGGTGAAGATGTCGGAAAAGTTTGTCCGGTGTGTGGAGAAAAAAGACCTAAGCCTGAAAACTTGGGAAGAATTTGGTATAAATTAGGTTTTTAAACGGAGAAAGAAATGGATATTAATTTTACTGTGCATAGTGCTATAGTAACAGGACAAAGTGTTATGGCAAACGTAAATGGACAAAACATTCCTGCTACTATTGAATGTTTAGAAGTTGAATTGCTAAGTGACCTTCACGGATCACTTAGGTTGCGTTTTTCAGGTATTGAAAAAGATGAAGCTACGAAATTGTTCGTAGTTGATTCCAAACACACATGGACACTATAACTGAAAAGGTAGTAGTCGAACAGTTAAACTCTTACGCGCTTGAGTGTAAGAAAGCTCACAAATACACAACAGCCGAGATTATTTTAAATCGTGCTATTGCAATGTATCCTAAGGCAGGTATTCTTTGGAATAACTTAGGAGCAGTATTGTGGAATCTACATCGATGGGATGAAGCTGAAAGCGCCTTGCTTAAAGCTAAAGATTTAGATTATGATATTGATACTACATCGTCAAATTTAGGACTCCTTTACTCATCTCAGCAACGTTGGGATGAGGCAAAATATAATCTTGATAGAGCTCTTGAATTAAATCCTAAAAATAAAAATCCTATTTGGGAAAAAGCACTCTGTCTCCTTGATAAAGGAGAATGGGAAGAAGGCCTAAGACTTTATGATGTTCGCCGAGAAGTTAAAAAAGAAATAACCCCTCTAAAATATCCTCTTTGGAATGGTGAAGATCTTAATGGAAAAACCATATTCATTCAAGGTGAACAAGGATTCGGAGATAGAATTCTTTTTCATCGATATGTTTATTGGCTAAAAGAGAAATGGCCTGAGGTAAAGATCCTTTATCTTTGTGAACCTAAACTCCATAATCTATTTTGGGAGTTAAAATTGGCTACTGGATTAGAATTTGTACCAGATAAAGTTCCATGGCCTGATGCAGATTATGGTCAATATGTCCTTAATCTTCCTGCTATTCACGGTACTACTATAGATAATGTATATCCTGATCCTGGAATGATAAGAAAAAGGGTCATTCCTTATAAATCATCATTTACGCCACCTAATCCTGAAGATCCAGATTCTATAAAAATAGGAATCTGTTGGACAGGAAATCCGATAATGGATCAGAATATTCAACGTTCGGTACCCCTTGATTTGTTATTAACCCTTGCTGAAAATCCTAAAGTCATCCTTTATTCTCTTCAATTAGGAGAAGGAGAACGAGATGTTGACAGATTAGATTGTAATGGGTTAGTGTGTGACCTTTCGTCAGAGTTGAAGAAAGAAGGTTGGTATGGCACTGCTCTTGCTGTTGCCAATATGGATCTTGTTATAACATGTTGCACAAGCATAGCACACTTAGCAGGAGCATTAGAAATTCCTTGTTGGACAATGCTTTGCTATGCTCCTTATTGGGTTTGGCTTCGAAATCGTGAGGATTCTGTATGGTATCCAAAGACAAAACTATACCGCCAAACGGTTCCAGGTGAATGGAAGGATGTTATAAATATAATAAAGCAGGACTTAAGTGCGCTGATTAATAAGAACAAGGAGCTAAAAAATGGCTACAGCTAATGTTGCAACCTATAGTGGACGTTCCATTTTGTGGAACTTTGTAAAGGCAGGTGCTGGGGCCGCCGAACCAAAGAATATTGGATGGGGTACCGGAGCATCTGCTTCTGTATCTCCTGCTCAAATTTTTAACGTTAATCTTTTTGCTCCTCAGACAGAAGTTCGTGTAGCAGGTGCTTCAACACTTACTAAAACAGCTCAGCTTGCTGATACATATCAGGTTATTGGAACTCTGACATGTGCTGTTGCAGCAAAAACAATTACTGAAGCAGGTCTTTTCGATACGACTACACTTTCACCAACTACTACAGTTTCAGTCTCAATGACTGCTGCTACAACAGTAGTCGGTCTTGGTGCAGCATCAGGTATTGCAACTTCATCATATTATCGTCAGATAGAACTTGAAACTGTCCTTGTTACAGCAGGTTCGAACTCTACAACCGAAACAATTGTTCGTGGTGCCTTAGGTTCAACATCAGCTGTTCACTCTTCTGGTGTTGCAACAACTGTAGGTGGTGATGGTGGTGCTACAACAGGTCTTGGTTCACTTTCTGGTCAGGCTGGTACATCTCAAGCATCGATTGCAGCACTTGGCGGAAGTATGTTCGCCCATGCCGATTTTGCTGGTATTGCCTTGAACGTTTCGGACTCAATCAACTTTACATTTATCGATCAGCTTACCTAATATGTGGAAAAGGTTTTGGTGTTCTCTACGTGGCCACCCTTACCCATGGAGAGCTACTGAAGAAGTCCAAGATCACATGGCTGGTACAGGTTGGTATAAAGAATGCACTAACTGTGGAAAATGGATTAAATTGAGATAAGAAAGATATAAAATGATTACTGCTACTTATGACAAATCTATATTTGACGTTACCGATCTACAATCTGCAAAGAATATTATCTTAACCCCTACTCCTGAACAATCTACAGACGAGCGTTGGGAAAAGGAAACACCCTATCTTATGGGTCTCATGGAACGGCTGAACTTGAACTCGAGTTCGGTCGTTCTTGACTTTGGAGCAGGCGTTGGAAGACTCTGTAAACCACTCATCGAGAAATACGAATGCCAAGCAATCGGCTTGGATATCAGCACTAATATGCGAGCACTCTCTCACGTATATGTCAATAATGATAAATTCTTTTCTATCTCTCCTGAAAATTATACTTTCTTCAAAGAAAAAGTAGATGTAGTTATAGCAGTTTGGACACTTCAACACGTTCGAGTCCTTCCTGCTGAAATTGAACGTATTCAGTATATGCTAAAACCTGATGGGAAGCTCTTTGTAGTTAATGAACGTCAAAGGTTCATCCCTACTACTGCAGGTTGGATGGATGATGGTCAAGATATCTTCATAGCACTTCAATCGAATTTTAAAGCACATACAATAGAAATCATGCGACCCGACATTGTAACTCCTGATGTTGCTAAAAAGACTTTCTGGGGTATATTCGAAAAGAACGCATAAATAAACGAAGTAGGAGAGAATATGGCACTTAAAGGTACAACAATTTCGTTTGTAGATCGTCCACTCAATATGGATGCTATTCTAGATCCTTCTTCAGCGCAGATGCAACTATGGCTTGCGAAGATGAAGCGAGATCACAATCAGATTTCCGGTAGAGAGATGGCGCAAGTAGAACAGCATGCTGCTCCTTTAGCAAAAAAAGCAAAAACAATATACAACCCTTTCACGGGTGAATTTAGAAGGGTAGAAATTTAATATGTCTATTTACTCCGTTTCTAACAGAACATCAAATGTAACAATTGCTACTGCAACATTAGAAGTTATTGGTGGTGCCAACTTAGGTTATCGTTTGCTTGAACTTGGTCTTACAATTAATGCTGCTACTGCTACAGTTTTTGGGTTGGGTACTCCAGCAGCTATTGGTGTCACACCTGCAGGTGGTGCAACTGTTTTGACAGAAGATGCTGGTAACTCTGCAGCTGGTAATACAGTAACTGCTTTATCCTGGGCTACAGGTCCTACCGTTCCCGCAAACTTCTATAGAAGGGTGTCTCTTCCAGCTACAATTGGTGCAGGTATTATTTGGACATTCCCTCGTGGTATAGCTGTTCTAAAGGCTAAATCTCTTGTTCTTTGGAACATCACTGTTCCTTCCGTAGCAGATGCATGGGTAGTAGTGGATGAATAATGGGTCTTTACTCTGTTGCCTTCACCGGACCTAAAATTACAGGCTCTAATGCTTTAGCTCTGTGTGAAATACAAGCATCAGCAACAGATTATCCACGTATCAAAGAAATATCAGGTGCTTTTCTAAATGTAGGAGCTGGAGCTACTGTCCTAGGAGTAGGAAGATCAACTGCACCAGGAGTTATTAAACCTACTGCTCAATATCCCCTTGTTCCATATTATTCAGCACAAGATCCTGCTTGTGGAGTTATTGTTGGGGTTGATTGGTCAGTTCTTCCCACTGTACCAGCTAATTTTTTCAAACGTATGTCTTTAAATAGTACAACCTCTACTCTTATTCAATTTGATTTTGTTTTTAGATCAGGTATTGTTATTTTACCTTCTACATCACTTGTACTATGGGTTATTTCTTCTACTGCAACAGGTTTGATTCCACAATTATATGATATCAACGTAGAATTGGATTCATAACATGAGTGCTCTTATATCAGGTCTTATTAATACATCAGCTATTATAGGTATGCAAGGTGTAAATTGTAATGATGAAACTATACATGATCCTATTTTTAATTATAGATTATCTTTACCAGATCGTAGACATCAAAATATTAACGGTGTGGATTATATGTGGCCTCGATCAGGAATGCGAGGATCTGGAGCGAACGCTGGTTCAGGTGCTTTAGATTATACTCGTCAGTACTGGGAATGGCCTTCAGTTCATGTTGGTGTTCATATTCGAAAAAAAATTACAGGTATAACTCGTACTAGTAGCGGAAACCTCAATGCAGGTGCTACTGTCCAATTATTCAATACTTCTACTGGAGCACTTGTAGATACAACAGTTTCAGATGCTCAAGGTAATTATACCCTTACTGATCCTAATAATGTTGCTTGTTTTGTTGTAGCTTATCTAGCAGGCTCTCCTGATGTTGCCGGTACATCAAAGAATAACATATTTGGGGTATAAACATTGACAGATTGGTATGTAGATTCAGCAGCAGTAGGAACAAACGCCGGTACCAGCAAAGCTAATGCTTGGACTGATATGAACACAGGTCTAGGTGGAACTGTTCAAAATGGTGATCGTATTTTTGTTAATAGTACTTCTGTTTGTAACTATACAGCAGAAACTCAATTTTCAGCTCCTGGATCAGGAAATCAAGCCATTGTTCTTCTTATCTCTTGTTCATTTGCAGGTTCTACTCCTCCTGTAGATGCTGATTATACATTTGGAGCAACATTTCAAACAACTGGTACTGGAAGTAGAAACCTAAAATGGAATAATAATTGGTATATCAAGGGTTGTAAATTAATAGCAGGTATTACAGCCACAGATACTGCTCAGATTAGAATTGGAAATGGTTTCAACGCTACTCAGATATACGAAGATTGTCAATTTGAATTGGATGCTACTGGCGCAGCTTCAATATCCATGAATGAAAGTGGTACATCTGATATTACACTTATCAGACCTCTTTTCAAATTTACTCAAACAACACATTTTATCACTCAGCTAGGTCAGATTTTTATTAATGGTGGTAGTTGGATTTCAGGTTCATCAGCACCTACTAATCTTTTCACTAATGATAACAGTGGTAACTCTGGTGGTATTGCGCGAATTATTGGACATGATTTCACTAACATAAGTGGTTTCAATTTTACAGGTGATGTTCAAAAAGCTCTTGAAATATATTGTCATCAGTGTAAGATGCCTGCTAGCTTTGGTTATTCATCAGCATCTCCTCCTGGATTTCCTCAACATATCAAGATTGCTCTTGCAAGCTGTTCACAAAGTGGTAACACCTTACCATCAATTTATAGATTAGGATCAGTAGGATCACACACTGATGATACTGTAGTAACCTTGACAGGTTCATTTGCTGCTACGGCTGATGGTTCCACACCTTATTCTAGACGATATGACTCCCTCGCAAACAACAGTTTTCTATCTCCACTTCAAGGAATACCAATTCCTGTTTGGAGTAATACAGCTGGTGTTTCTCTTACAGTAAAATTTAAAGGCCTTTTCAATGGGGCAGCCTTACCTACAAATGCTGATGTATGGGTCAATGCAACATATATGGGTAATTCAGGCGATCCTTTAGCTACTTTTGCTACTTCTAGGAAAGGCCTCCTTACAGCATCAGGTACTGCCTGGGTAGCTAACACAACTGATCCATGGACCGCTACGCTACGGGTAAATAGTCAAGTATATTCTGCTGGTGATGTTATATCAGTTTCTACAGCACCTGCTGGCATGGTATTTTATTGCACAGTAGGTGGTACAGCACTTAGTTCAATTCCTGCAGGATATGCAACAGCTACTGATGGGTCATCAGTAACAGATAGTGGTGCTACATTTAGAGCTATGTATCGATTTGATATGAGTATAACTTTTACGCCGAATAAAGCGGGTATTATAACATGTACACCTGTTTTTGCAACAGCTACTTCAAGAGTTTATATAAATCCTGTAGAAACTAGTTAAGGCGTAAAAATGGCCACACGCCAATATACCATCATCTCACCAGCAGGTCCTATTCAAGTAAACGAAACTAGCACTAGGCTATATTCGTTGCCAGGTATTCAAATCAATGAAACCATACCAGCTACTGTTGTAGAAACTCCCACTGTAGCATTTCATGCTAAAGTCCTTCTTGAGTCAACAAGTTCTGGAAATCCTATATCCAGTTCATTAGCTATTAATCCTGGTGAGTCAATTCTAGTGGTTGGTGCTTGGCAAGTAACCGGATCAACACCAAATATAGTAACTACAGGTGGTGTAGGATCTGACACTCTTCCTATGATTGTAGGTCCTACTACAGATGCTCATGCTACTGAAAAATATGGTGTTTGGTTATTGCAGTCTGCTGAACCTGGTAGGACTGGATTAACCCTTACCTATCCAAGTACTGTTCCTACATTTTGTTGCTTTTATTGTTATTCATTTTCAGGATTATATAAACCTATCTTGGATCAACAAGCAATAGCTGCTATAGATGTTAATGCTGGTCCCACCCCTACCTTAACATCTACTAACGAATTTGCAGTTGAATTTGCTGTTTCTGATGGTTCTATTAGTGCTATTGGGGCGCCGTGGACATCAGATGGTAATTCACCACTAAATAATTGGGGTGGGGGTCATCAAATAATAACATCTTCAACAGCAGGACTAACATCTAATTTTACTGGTGAGTCTGATGCTATGGTCTTTACTTTTAAAAGTAGTCCATTTTTAGTTGGAACTGCCATTAATATTTTCATGTATCCTGGAGCTTCAAATATAGGTGAATGAAAGCGACCGCTGACACCGCTACAACCGGCACCATTGTCACAACACTCAGTAATGCTAATTTAACTGTGGGTGCTGGAGCGCAGCGTGCACTACTTGCTGTTGTTAGCTGGATGCCCGGCGCGGGTCCGCCTACTTCTCCAGTTGCTCATTGGGATACGGCTGGTACCAATCAATTGATGACCCAAATTGGATCTATTATTACTAATGTTAGCCATGCTTCAGTTGGTTTATTTGGATTATTAAATCCTACCTCTGGAAACAAGAATTTTACAGTAACGTGGACAAATACCTGTGATTGTTATATTGATCTAATTGCGTTTACTGGCGTAGATCAGACGTCAATTGCAGCAGCGTTTCCAAATTTTATCGGTGGAACTGGTACAGCCTCTCCTGCAAGTGTGGCTATAGCTTCCGCTAGCGGCCACTATACGGTTGCGACATTTGCTGCAGATGCCACCGCCGACCTCGTAGCAACGAACCAAACAAACTTATATGGGCCCGATATATCCGATCCAAACGGTTCGGGTGCGGCGAACTATGCCGTAGGCTCAGCACTAAATACACATACTTGCACCCTCACCGGATCTGGATTTTGGGCAGCTTGTGGTTGTGATGTAGCAGGAGCATCTGTAGTTGGTGGTGCTCCAATTTTATTATTTTCACAATCTCGTGGTTATTCTAAATTATTTACTAATATTATTGGACTCCTTGTTAACTTTTCTAAAGCTTTTGTTGCAGGTGGTGGTGGTTCTACTACTCAAAAAGCACTTACTATTCTTATTGGCCAATCAATATCATTATTCAAGCAAGTAGGTAAAATCCTTACTGTTCCTATCAGTGAAGTAGTTAAAATATTTAAGAGTGTAGGTAAAATCCTTACTGTTCCTATCAGTGAAGTAGTTAAAATATTTAAACAGGTAGGTAAAAGTTTCTCTAATCCTATCGGGCAGATTGTTTCGTTGTTCAAGGGTGTAAACAAGAAATTCAATACTTCAATAGGACAAGTAATTTCACTATTCAAGCAAATTACCAAAACCTTTACTGTTCCTATTGGGTTAGTAGTCTCTACATTCAAAAACATCGGTAAAGTTGCATTTGTTGTACAGATAGGTCAAACTGTTTCTACCTTTGCTCAAACTGCTAAAAATAAGTTAGTAACAATTAACATCGGTCAGGTTGTTTCGTTATTCAAATCTGTGTCAAAAACTTTCACTATCTTTATTGGTGAAACTGTTTCTACACTCAAAAATATAACAAAAACCTTTACCAATTTCATTGGATTGAATGTATTATTTTCTAGGTTGTTTGCTACTAACAAGACACCTATCAATATTAGCATAGGTCAGCAAGTATCATTATTCAAACAAGCAGGTAAAATATTCAATATTCCTATCGGACAGATTATTTCGACATTTCGTCAAGTAAGGAAGATAATTAATGTTAACATCGGACAGATTATTTCAACATTCAAGAATATTGGTAAGACAGCCTTTGTTGTTCAGATAGGAGAGACTGTCTCTACCTTTACTTCTAAAGCACTTAATGTGATCAAAAATATCAACATTGGTCAGGCAGTGTCATTATTCAAGCAATCTGGTAAGATCATCACTAATCAAATAGGTCAATTAGTCAAGCTATTTAAACAGCCAGGTAAGATCCTCACTATTCCTATCGGGTTAACAGTTTCGACATTCAAGCAAGTAGGTAAATTATTCACTACTCAAATTGGTCTGCTAGTAAATTTTGCAAGAAATCAAGGAGCACTAGGAAGAACATTTATCATCAATATAGGTCAGAATGTGACATTGTTTAAACAAGTAGGAAAGATTATCAACATTCCTATCTCTCAACTTGTTTCAGTATTCAAGAGAACCAACAAAATTTTTACTACTCAGATGGGTATTGTCGTTTCTTTTATTCGTCAGTTTGCTGTCAATAAGCCAGCGATCAATATTAACATTGGTCAGACACTGTCAATCTTCAGGAAACTAACCTTCTCTAGAATATTTACTGTTAGCATCGGTCAGGCAATATCTATATTCAAACAAGTTGGAAAGATCATTACTACTCAAATCTCGAACCTATTCTCAGCTGCAAAAGCTTCACCAAAGAAGGTTAGTACTAGCATCAGTCAGGCAATATCTATATTCAAAACAAGTGTTGCTCAGAGATCATTCACTTTTATTATCTCCCAGCAGACAAAGATATTCAAACAAGTTGGAAAGATCCTTACTGTTGTAATGGCTCCTGCTATTTCATTATATAAGAGAACAAATAAGATCTTTAGAATTGCAATATCTTCAGTAGTGAATTTCACAGCACAATTCTTTACTCCACCTACAGGTCATACTTTCACCATAAATATTGGTAGTAAGGTTTCTGTCTCTACTATCAGACTAATATTCTCGAAAATCTTTGCTCGTCCTTTCAATACTGTTAAAGCACCGTTTGTCGCTGCAGCAGTATCAGTTGAAAGCATAAAAGCAAAACCTAAGCAAATCGTTTCAAAAATTGCTATTTCGGTTAAGACTATGGTAGAAAACATAAAAGTTAAATTTATAGGTAAAGGTTAATAATGGGAAGTGTTATTGATATACCCGGGTTATCTATGGGCACTGATGTTCTTTCTTATGGAAATAGCAGTGTAAACGCTGCTATGACTTCCACAGGATTTTTTGTAAATGGTACATCTTTAAGTTCTGGTATGACGATGATTTTTGGCATTGATTTAAATAATCTTAAGGGCCCGGGCATTTATGCTTGTAGTGATTCTTCTTGTACCAATGGTCCTGTTGCAACCGGTCAATATTATGTTGAAGTTATAGTTTATGGATTAGCACCTTCTGCTTACCTGATGCAACGAGTAACTGATTTATCATTTGGTGTTACTTATATTAGAGTGTGTTTAAACTCAATATGGTCTACATGGAGACAGTTTGTAATGGCTGATATTCCTTTCAGTCATAGGAATATTATAGGTCGTAATGGTGGTATGGAAGTATGGCAACGAGGTACTTCAATTTCAGTTTTAGCAAGTACAACAGTTTATACTTTAGATGGTTGGTATTGTTGGACTAATGCTAACCAAGCATGCACAGTAAGTAGAGTCACAGGCTTGACTTCAAATTCTAGATTTGCAGCAAAATTTCAACGTAACTCAGGTCAAACAGGTGTTGTTCAGATTGCTGCGTTAGCTTGTCCATTAGATGCCGATGAACTCATTAAAATATTAGGAAATTCACTTTGCCTTAGTTTTACAATGAAGGCTGGAGCTAACATTTCATCGGCTGGAGGATCAGTAGGAGTTTATTTAGCAACTGGTACTGGTGGTTCACCTGCAAAACGAGGTAATAGTGGTTATACAGGAGAATCTGGTATTATTAGTGCTTTAGTGGTACCATCTACCACCGCTCAACGATTTACACTTCTTTCAGCACAGGTAACTGGAAACATCAATCAAGCTGAATTGCAATTCTACTATATTCCAGTTGGTACAGCAGGAGCTGACGATGGATTTACTGTTGATGACGTTCAACTTGAAATTATTCCTACAGGTCAAAATATTACCTCTGCTACTACTTTTGAACGTACCGACTATTTGTATGATCTTCAGCGATGTCAGAGACATTTATTTGTGGGTGCTATACAAGTACCTATTCCACCTGTTCAAAATTTAAGAACTCTTCAAATGCGAGCAGTACCAACTATTACTGGTGGAGGGGCAGGTTTTGTCTCAACTGGTACTACAGCTGATAGTTTGATTGGTTCTCAGACTACCGCCGCGGCACCAACACTTACTCTATCATCTGAAATATAAATACTAAAAACATTGGGAAAGTGAACTATGTCTGATACTAATTTTAAAGTAAAAAATACTCTTACTGTCAATACCAACTTTGTTGCAAATGGATCTCAAGTCTCTATAGGTGCTAACGTTGTTTTTACGAACAATCAGGTCTTAGTTGGTAATTCTACTTCTGGCGTCCAAGTAAATCTAGCAAATGTCGTCGTCGGTAACTCTACTTCTAATGTCACAATAGCTAATACTGGTGTTACTTCACCATTTTATGGTGGTGCTGGTATCATGCCTACTGCTAACTCTTATTGGGCAAACACAGCAGGCCTTGTCGTCACAACCGATAAGCTTAATGCAGTAGGTGTATATACAGTACTTACCGATGCTGCATCCATTGTGTGGGATCACGCTTTAGGATTAAACTTTTCAGTCACTATTGGTGCCAGTAGAACATTAGCATTTCCATCAAATCCTGTTATCTTATAACCATGGCAGCAAAGAACTTTACCTAACATGTTTCAAGGTTTTGCAATTATAGACCAATATAAGACAGATTCAGGTAGCCAAGTCTTTAACGGGAATGGTACTACTACTCCTGTTTCATCTCCTTTTACTATTCCACGCTATAATACAATAACTGTTTCATATACAAATGGTGCCACAGGAGGAACAGGAGTAGCAGGTAGTATTGGTACAGCAGGATCGCCGGGAGCGACTGGTAGCACTGGTAGCACTGGTTCAGCAGGTACACCTGCAGGATCACCAGGTGGTGCTGGTGGTGCTGGTAGTCCTGGCGCCGCAGGAGCTCCAGGAGGTGCAGCTCCTTCATCATGGCCAGGTAGTGCAGGTTCTGCAGGTTCACCAGGTGGTACTTCAAGTTTTAATGGGGGAACAACTACAACATTTACTCGAGGAACACCTGGTGCACCAAATGTTGGTAGTTCTGTAACTGTAACAGCTGGTGCTCGTGGTGCAGGTGGAGCAGGCGGTGCAGGGGGTCCTGGCGGCACCGGTGGTGCTAACGGAGCTGGTGGTGCAGGTGGAGTAGGTGGAACAGGGGGAGCTGGATCTCCAGGATCTCCTGCTACAGAAGGTAAGGATCCTTTTCCACAAATTCCTGGTACGAATGGTGGTCCTGGTGGAACTGGTGGTCGAGGAGGAAATGGAAATGGCGGCGGACCAGGAGGCCCTGGTGGAGCGGGCGGTGCTGGTGGTCTTAGCGCAAGCCCAGGATCTACTGGTGCTACTGGAGCTGCAGGAACACCAACAGGTGGGTCAGGAGCTAATGGACCATCAGGCTCACCAGGTAGTTCAGGACCTAATGGAGCCTCGGATGGATCAGTTACTGTAACGTGGAGCTAATTTAAAACAAACGGAGATTATATTATGAGTTTTTTACTAAAAGATGAACCTTTTGAAGCTTTTGCAACTATTCGTGATGCTTTCTTACCACACGAGATTGATGCAATTCGAAAAATGATTGAAGACCATTCTGAAGAAAAAACAAAAGCTAAAGTAGGTAGTGGTGAGGGCGTTGGTATCGAGAATAAAGAAATTCGAGATTCTTATATCAAATGGTTACATTATAATTCTGAATATCATTGGATTTATTGTAAGTTAGCTAATGTTGTCAATGAATGGAATCCTAAATTTTTTGGAATGGAATTAAGGGAAACAGAAAGTATTCAACTTACTGAATATGATTCTGAATATAAAGGTTTTTATGGGCAGCATGCTGATTGTTCATATGGGTCCAGTAGTAATAAATATCGAAAATTGAGTGTTACAATGCAACTTTCTGATCCAAAAGATTATGAAGGGGGTAATTTACAATTATATACCCACGGGTTTGATTCTCCTGTAACTGCTTGTAAAGAAAAGGGAGCAATAACCCTTTTCAGGTCACATATTGTTCATGAAGTAATGCCTGTCACTAAAGGTAAGAGGTACTCATTTGTTACATGGGTTTTAGGCCCTCTCTTCAAGTAAGTCCTAACATAAATATATAAAATCACATTATAGGAGTTTGTCATGTTAACTTTAATCATCGGCGGCGTCATCGGAGTAGTAATTCTTGGATGGGTATATCACAAATATACTACTCAAACACAGAAGGTTCTTGATGAAGCAGCAACCTGGACCAATGAAGAAATCGACAAAGTAAAGGGTCTTACATCCCCAACTTCTGCAAATACTGCAAATACCAAGTAAGAAGAAACTAGAATAGAGCATTTGGGGCTGCGATGCATAAATACCATCGCAGCCCTTTTTTATAGGATTTTAATATGGCTATACCCACCGATAGAGCTTCTTTCACCAAATATTGCCTTCAGCAGTTAGGGGCACCGGTCATAGAAATAAACGTAGATGTTGACCAGGTAGATAATCGAGTAGATGAAGCCCTTTCTTGGTGGTGGGATTATCATTTTGAAGGTAGCGAAAAAACCTACTACAAATATCCAATTACCGACACTGATCGAGCTAACAAATACATCACTCTTCCTGACAATATCATCGGAGCAGTGAGTGTTTTTGACATCGGTACCGATGTTGGTACCAATAACATCTTTGGTGTTAGGTATCAATTTTCTCTGAATGATCTTTATAGTATCAACGCAGCTCAAAGTGTTGTTCCTTACTATATGACAATGGAATACCTTCAGCTCCTTGAACAAATTCTTGTAGGAAAGATGCCTATCAGATTCAATCGTCATGATAGCAGACTCTATATTGATGGTGATTGGAATAGATTTTCAGGATCTCAATTCTTCTTAGTAGAAGCATATCAAGTTGTGGATCCTAACACTTTCACTAAAGCATGGAATGATCGTTGGCTTAAGAGATATGCAACTGCACTTATCAAAAAGCAATGGGGTAATAACCTTAAGAAGTATGGTGGCATGCAGATGCCTGGAGGAATTACATTTAACGGGCAACAAATATATGATGAAGCAGCTGCAGAAATTGAAGAAATCGAACACGAAGTTATTAATAGTTATAGTTTTCCAGTGGTCGACATGATTGGCTAACCATGACACATGTATATTGGATTCATTTAAAAGAACATACACTGGAAGAAGGATATATTGGGGTTTCAAATAATGCTACCCAAAGATATTCTGATCATTGCTACCTTATTGAAAATGAAAAACATGAAAATATCCACTTAACTAGAGCTTTTAAAAAATATAAAAAAGAAATTATATTTACAATATTAGCTGAAGGTCCTGAATTGTATTGTTATGAAATAGAAATAAAATTAAGACCTATTAAGAATATAGGTTGGAATATTGCTGAAGGAGATCATAAACCTCCTCTGTCACATAATTCTCCTTGGTTAGGAAAAAAACAATCAGCTGAGATGATAGCAAAAAGGGTCTTTTCTCATAAAAAAACAATGAATGAAAAATATGGTGTTGATAATCCAAGTCAACTTTCTTGGGTTAGTGAAAAGAAAAAATTAGTCAAAAGGCCAGATGTAGTTGAACGTAATAAAATACTTAAGGCTGGATCGAGACCTTTTGGTGCTAAAATAGAGAAAGCCGTTGCAGCATGATCTCCGTAACTTCCTTATATTTTCAAAATTATAAAAACAGTAATGAACAAGAACTCCTTGATGATCTTGTTGTAGAATCTGTCTCAATTTACGGCATTGATGTTTACTATGTAGCGCGTGATCTTAATAATTTTGATATCATCTATGGTGAAGATGATAGTAGCTCATACTCGAAAACATGGCAAGTCGCAGTCTACTTAAAAGATGTTTTTGGATATTCTGGTGATAAACAATTAATGTCTAAATTAGCTGGTTTAGAAATTCGAGATCAAATTGTCCTATCCATGCCTAATCGATCATTTGAAAAAGAAATTCAAAGAGAAGTAGGATATGCAAGGCCCCATGAAGGTGATTTGATATATTTTCCTTTCAATCAAACTATTTTTCAAATTAAATTTGTAAATCAAAATGAAATGTTCTTTCAGTTAGGTACAATTCATTCTTGGGAACTTACTTGTGAATTGTTCGAATATTCCGCTGAAAAATTTGATACAGGTATTCCTCAAATTGATGCTCTTCAAAAAGGATCTTCAGCTAACTTATTTGATTGGGCACTTAGAGCCGATGACGGAACACCACTTACGACTGAAGCGGGTGATTATCTATTAACAGATAATTATAACTTAGCTGTAATAAACATCATTGCTGATAATGCAGAAATTAATAAAGAATCTGACACTTTCTTGGATTGGACAGAAGACGATCCATTTAATGATGAAACAGATATGAGGGTATAATGTTTGGGGGAGAAACCTTTTATTTTGGAATAGTTAAAAAGATGGTAGCTGTTTTTGGTGCTATTTTTAGTGATATTTCCATTAAGAGAACTGATGCAGCAGGTGATGAAACTGCACTCATGAAAATACCACTTATGTACAGTGCTAAAGATAAAATGATAACTATTGTTCGTTCAGATCCCAACCTTAATAGACCATATTCTACAACACTTCCTCGTATGTCATTCGAAATTGTAGATATTGTACCTGATAGGAGTCGATCCCTTCCAGTTCTTGAACGTAAAGTAAAAGAAAATAATCCTAAAGATCCAAATAAACTTAAGTATCAGTATGCAGCTATTCCATATGATATAAAATTTGCACTTTATGTATATACAAAAAATCAGGAAGATGCCCCAAAGATTGTAGAGCAGATTCTACCATTCTTCAGACCTGACTGGACCCCACAAGTTATTCTTGTTCCAGAAATGAATGAAACACGAGATGTTCCTTTTATTCTAGACAACATAAGTATTAGTGATGATGACTATGGTGATCCTGCAGCAAGAAGAATCTTAGTATATCAGCTTAATTTTACTTGCAAGACATATTTTTATGGTCCTGTAAACAACAAACCCATCATTAAGTTTATAGATGTTAAAGCATCTTTGGGTGTTCCTCCTACAGCTAATGTAGATATACAAACTGATGAAGAACTCACCCTTCAACCTGGTTTAACAGCCAATGGCACACCCACGTCAAATGTGGCACTTTCAGTACCTTATTTGACAATAAATATATCTGATGATTATGGATATGCCTTTACTAACACGGATGATATATGATAAATGATTTAGTTGAAACAATGTTAAATAATGCTTTGGCTCCTAGTCAAGGAAAAGTAAATGAAGATTTTGAACTTGTAAGGCGAAATCTTATCGATGAAATTACAGAAATAAATAGCACAATTGTACAGGTCCGACAATTAGCTGACCAATCTCAAGCGCCCAGATTTTATGAAATTTTAGGTAATCTTTATAAAACGGCTGCTGATATTAATGGACAATTACTAGATGCTCAAAAGAAAATAGCGGACCTTAACAAACAAGAGGGTAATAAACCCCCTACTCAGCATGTAACCAATAATTTGATTATGACAACTGAGGAATTAAGAAGGTTAATCGCCAATGATCACGCCTCTAGCCACGCCTAATATTGCCTCAGGACAAGAAGTTGTTTATCAAGATCTTCGTTACTACTTAGGTAACCCACTTCTTAAACG
>WNGN01000615.1_pt1 | contig 22269 bp, 25 predicted proteins | sample 5400561 | NCBI WGS metagenome assembly WNGN01 (sample SAMN13153379, study PRJNA577476) | soil metagenome | isolation source: 115 cm soil or saprolite under Garry oak tree replicate 2 | place: USA:California | collected 2016-06-15 | reverse complement strand
CGACGACGCGAAGTACGGAAAGGCATCGGCCCACCCGTTCCTCGATGTCACCTTGCCGACGGTCGTGGATCCGGATCTCGCCCCTCCCGGGAAGCACGTGATGTCGGTCCTGGTCCAGTATGCGCCATACGCGCTGCGGGGCGGCCGCTGGGACACCGAAGGCGAAAAACTCGCCGAGCGTGTGACGGCCATCCTCGAGGACTACATGCCCGGCCTGGAGAGACTGACCCTCCGCCGGCAGGTCCTCACGCCCGCCGATCTGCAAGAGCGGTTCGGTCTGACGGAAGGACACATCTATCACGGCGAGATGACGTTGGACCAGTCCCTCGTCCTCCGACCCGTGCCAGGTTGGTCCCGCTACAGGACGCCGATCGAAGGCTTGTATCTCTGCGGATCCGGCTCCCATCCCGGTGGAGGGATCACCGGCGCCCCGGGCTATAACGCCGCCCGGGAGATTCTGAAGGACTGGGCGCGGTTCTCCGCTTGAGTCCGTCGCGGATTGGCGATCGGATGGAGCAGGGCAATCCTTGAAATGCGACGGACGGTTCGAAGGCGGCCGATGAGTGACCTGCTGCAACCTGGCACTCGAGCTCCCGACTTCGAGAGTACGAACCAAGACGGCGTCCCCATCCGCCTTCGGGACCTCCAGGGTAAGCCGGTCGTGCTCTTCTTCTATCCGGAGGACGACACCCCGGGATGTACGCGAGAAGCGTGCGCTTTCAGGGACGACACCGCGGCTTTCCGGGACATCGGGGCGGTCGTCTTGGGCGTCAGCGTCCAGGACGAGGCGTCGCACCGCGCGTTCCGCGAGAAATACCACCTGGCGTTCGATCTGGTGGCGGATCCAGACAAACGAATCTCGCGGGCGTACAACGCGTTGGGGTTCCTGGGTGTAGCCAAGCGCGTGACCTACGTCATCGGCCCAGATGGGACCGTGGTTTCGGCATACCGGACCGTCGACCCGAAGGGCCACAGTCAAGAAGCCTTGCGGATCCTTACCGAAGCTCGAGGAAAACCATGAGTCCGAAGTCGGCCAGGCTTCCGGACGTCCAGATTCCTCGGATCGTCCGCCTCAAGTACGAACGGTTCCTCGACCACTTCAAAGGGTTCGAGAATGTCGAGGCGGTACGCGCCATCTTCGGATCGCGAACGAACGAGGCCCTCCGGAAGTTGAAAGTCGAATTCTTTTCGTCGCGCTGGGGTTTCATGGGAGTCAGCGACGAAGACGGCCATCTGCTCGTGTCCACCCACTACCTGCGCACGGGGAATCGCCGCGACATCTACCTCGATGTCGTCCACGAGCTCGTCCACGTGAGGCAGTTCCGCGCGGGGAAGGAACTGTTCGCGGACGGCTTCGAGTATCCGGATCTCCCCACGGAAATCGAGGCGTACCGGACGTGCATCGCCGAGGGACGCCGCCTCGGCATGAATGACCGGCAGTTATTCGGGTACCTGAAGGTCGAGTGGATGAGCGACCGGGATGTGAGAAGGCTCGCGCGGCATGTGGGCGTCAAGCCCCCGCCGAAGCGACCTGCGTTGAGGCGCAAGATATAACGGCTGGCGGCGGAGCGCGAACGCCTACTCGAACGAGCTGAGCTGCGGCTGTTTCGTCTTCGGACGTTGCAGGTGCGTCACCCGCACCCCCAAGAGCCGGACCCGGCGCTTACGGTCCGTGAATTCCTGGGCGAGCTCTTGCGTGACGTTGACCAAGACCTCCTCGTCGAGGACATGCGATGCAAGCGTCCGTTCCCGCAGGTGAGTCTGAAATCCTTCGAAGCGGATCTTGATTCCAATCGTCCGGAAGGTCGCGCCCTGGGCGCGCGCTCGAAGGAACACGTTGTGGGCGACGTCGCGGAGCGTCTCTCGGACGACAGTCCACTCGGACACGTCGCGGTCGAAGGTACGCTCAACGCTGATCGATTTTGGATCCGGCCGTTCCTCTACCGGAAGCTCTTCGAGTCCGCGAGCAATGCCCCAAAGCCAGACCGAGTTCTTGCCGAGAATCTTCTTCAGCTCGGCCCCGGGAAAGCGTCCGAGCTCGCCGATCGTGCGAACTCCCACTCGTTCCAGGAGCTCGGCCGTCTTAGTTCCCACACCGCTGATCTTCGTGACCGGGAGTGGATCCAAGAACGTGACGACTTCCTCCGGGCGGACCAGCTTCAGGCCGTTCGGTTTCGCGAGGTCCGACGCGATCTTGGCGACCGATTTGTTCGGTGCGACCCCGATCGTGCACGCCAATCCTTCTCGTTCTCGGACCGCCGCCTTGACACGAGCGGCATACTCCAAGGCATCGTCAAACCCGCGGACCTTGGAGGTTACGTCGAGGAACGCCTCGTCGATGCTCACATGCTCGAGGATGTCCGCGTGGGACCGGAGGACGTTTATCACGCTCTCGGAGACCGCCCCGTACAGTTCGTAGTTCGGCCGGAGATACACGGCGGTCGGCACCTTCCGCCAAGCCATGCCGATGGGCATCCCACTTCGGATTCCCATCTCCCGAGCTTCGTAGCTGCACGCCATGACGACACCGCGACCCGTTCCGCTCTTCGGGTCCGCTCCGACGATCACGGGCTTGCCATTCAGGTCCGGATTCTCCCGCCGCTCGACGCTCACATAGAACGCGTCCATGTCCACGTGGAGGATTACCCGGGGCACGACTTGTCCATCTCCGACCGCGGTAAAGACCTAACGAGACTTCCGGGTCACTGGACGCAGAACTCGTTGCCTTCCGGATCCAGCATGACCACCCAGTATTCTCCTGAGTCGTCCCAGGCTTTTTGTTTCGTCGCTCCGAGCCCGGCCAGCCGCGCGACCTCCTCGTCGACCCGCTTCATCCGATCCCCCATGGGGATCTTGCTTCCCCCCGAGATATTGAGGTCCAGATGGACCCGGTTCTTCTTCGGTTTTGGCGTGTCCATCTGCTGGAAGTAAATCCGGGGTCCGAGTTTTTCCGGATCGACAATCGCGCTCGCGCTGTTCCAGTCGGCTTCGGGCACTCCCATGGCTTTCAAGAGCTCGTCCCAAGACGCGTAGCCCGCGGGCGGATCCTGTAGTTGGTAGTGGAGCGCCGCCGCCCAGAATTTCGCAAGGTGATCCGGGTCTGCACAGTCGAATACGACCTGAATCTTCGTTGCCACGAGAGCACCGTGTCTCCGAAACCGCAGCCAAGTCTTTACGGTAGCGCCGAGAGATGGACGAATCTGCTCGTCGCGAAGGGTCGTACCGTGACCTGGTCTTGTGGCTCAGATTGCCGTCCGAGTGCCACCTCCATGCGCCCAGATATATCACCCGTGATAACTGTGCGGGAGCGTATTTCCCCGTCGCTCTTCGTCGAACGACTGTGCATCGCGGCCCCTTCCTAGCCGCCGCGCTCGTCCTCGCGTGCCTGGCGGCGTCGCAACTATGCGTCTTCGCTGCCGGAACTGGACGGACCGGTCCGGCGGCACCAGACGCCCTGGCGGGTCCCGCCGTGGGCCCGATGAGTGCCAACCTCTCCCTTTCGATTGTCGCGAACGTTTCCGTGGCGGACCCGGGTGACTCGGTGTTCCTCTACGCATCGGCGAGGAATCTGGGTAATGAGACGGCGACGAACGTGACCGTCGAGGCCGCTATGGATCCGAACTCGAGCTACATCTGGTCCTTTCCCAACGCGACGTACGATCCGACGAACCGAACCCTTCGATGGACCGTGGCCAGTCTCGCGGTCGGCGGCCGTGTGGACGTCGTCTGGATAATCCGCGTGGCCATCGGGACTCCCGACAATACGACGATCCGCTGTCGGTTCCGCGCCTCGTACGAGAACGCGACCGGGGCACCGCTGCCGCCTGGAGAGATCGTCACCACGATCCGCGTGCAGGCTCCGGTCTTCGGCCCACAGCTCCAGTCAGTGCCGACGGCCGCCGAATACGGAGATCCGGTCGTCGCGAAGCTCTACGTGAACAACACGGGATCGGGGACCGCCCTTCGTGCGTGGTCCAATTGGACGCTAGGCGGGGACTTCCAGTTCGTATACCTAGAGGAAATCCTCCCGGTGACGAACGTGTCGGGTGGCTTCCAAGTCACTCTCTCGAGCCTCGCACCCGGGCCTCATGTCATCACGGCTCACCTCGCCGTGCTCCGGAGCCTCGACGATGGCCTCTTGATGGGCATCCATACCCAGTGGACGGCGACAGACGCAAACGGGAATCGGCTCGTCCCGTCGTCGACATCCAATTCGGTCACACTCTTCGCCCCCTCTTTCCAGCTCGACATGAACGCCTCGGCCCTCCAAGTGAACACGTCCTCGCGGTTCGTCCTCACGGTGACTATGCGCAACACGGGACACGCGCCGGGGATTGGCTGGCTCAATGCGACGCTTCCCAGCGGACCGTTGTTCATCTCGGACAACGGTTCATTCCCGCGTGCCAATCAAGGGAGGCGTTACAGCTGGACCCTTCCCTCCATAGCGCCCGGAAGCGCCTTGGTCCTCGGAATCATCTTCGAATCGGCTCCGGTTTCCGGGGCCGCCAGCTTTGCGTTCACGCTCGCCTTCACCGACGGGAAAGGGAGTCCCCCGGCCACCGTATCAGGCCCACGGATCGATATTGAAACCGTGACTCCTCCTGCGAGTCCTCCGCCCCCTGTCCCCACCGATCTTTCACCGTGGGCCGCAATCCTGGCCGCAGGCGGCCCTGCGGCCCTCTTCGTATTCTGGCGATGGCGCCGTGCGCCCGACCTCCAAGTGGAGGATGTGTTCGTCGCGGACAAAGGCGGCCATCTCCTCACCCACCGGTCCTCGGGCCTCCTGGCCTACGAGGACGAGGACATCCTCATCGGGATGTTCAAGGTCATCCAGGATTTCGTCCACGACTCGTTTGCAAAAGGGACCAACGATATCATGAAGTCCATGGAGGTCGGGGATCGTAGGATCATGATCGAACGGGGTCGTTACCACTCCCTCTCCGTCGTCTACCGCGGGAAGGATCGGGGATCACTCGCGGAGCGGGTCCAGAAGGTTTCGTCGCTAATCGACCAACGATTTGGCGCGGTTCTGGAGAACTGGTCGGGCGACCTCGACGATCTTCGGGGCCTTGCGAGCCTCCTTCCGCAAGTTTGGAAATACGGGCCCCGTCGGCGATCACGCCTCTGGCTAGGTCTCCACGCACGCCGGGGAACCCCCGGTCGCTCCACACTCGAGCCGTCCGAGGCGAACGAAAGCGGTCGTGAGCAATCCCCCGGCCTCGAGTTGGCTGCCGAACCGCCCAAATGATCCGACCGATTGGAGAGGCGGGAGCCAGCAAAACTAGCCGAACTCGCCGAGGCTCCGTTGAGTGGATGGAACGCCGGCCTTGGCCGGGAACTCGTACTCCATCATCCCCGCGAGACGGCGGAACTCGTTCACGCTCGCCGGACCGAAACCCGCGTAGTGGTTGTTGAAGAAGACGAGGGCACCTTTGACCGAATCGGACGATTCCTCGAGTTCCTTGTACCAGGTGCGCATCTCGGCGGACTTGTCTTTCTGCACCTCCTTGAATTGCGTGATCTCGCGATCGCCGACCATCCGGAGGTAGACTTGGTCCGATGTCATATCGGTCGGCGTTCGCAGATACTGGTTCTCGGACCACACCATCGTGACCTTTCGGTCGCGGAGGAGCTTGTAGACGTCGTCGCGGAACCACGACTTGTGTCGGAACTCGATCGCGTGCGGATACCTTGCTACATCGAGCGCGCGCAGGAAGTCTTGCATGACGGTCCAGTGGGAGTCGAACTTGATGGACGGCGGAAGTTGCGCGACGAGCGGCCCGCACTTCTCTCTCAGCTCCTTCGCCGAGGCGTAGAACCACTCCAAATTCTCCGCCACGCCCTTCAGCTTCTTCTCATGGGTGATCCGCTTCGGCATCTTCATGGCGAAGAGAAACGCGTCGGGCGTGGACTTGTACCATCCCTTCGCCATCGCGGGCCCCGGATTGCGATAGAAGGAGGAGTCGACCTCGACACAGTCGAAGACGCTCGAGTACAGTTTCAGATAATCAGACTTCGGCGTGTCCGGCGGATAGAAGCCGCCGAGCCAGTCGTCGTATCCCCAGCCGCTGCAGCCGACCCGTAGTTTGTCCTTCAGCGCCATCTGAAGCTCGCAACGAGGATAACCGCTTAAGAATGAATAAATAGCGCCTGGCTTCGTGGACCTGGTTCCCAGGCAGGGGAGCCCTTGGACCTGATTCTCGGCCTGCTGATCATCTTCGTCGGCGCGCGGGCCGCAGGGGAGGTGATGGAGAAACTGCACCAATCGCCGATGATCGGCGAGGTGCTCGCGGGCATCCTCCTCGGACCCCTGGTCCTCGGCCTCATCGATCCGAATCCAACGACTGCGTTCGGAGAGTCGTTGAACGTCGTCGCCAATCTCGGCGTTTTCATTCTCGTGCTCCTCGCGGGAATCGAACTCGGGCGCGAGGGTCTGCGAAAGGCGTTCAAGGAACGAAGCATGGTCGTCGCGATCGTCGAGTTCTTTCTCCCGTTCTCACTGGGGTACAGCCTCGCCGCGGCTATGGGCTTGACGTTCTCGCAGTCCCTGTTCCTCGGCACCGCCATGGCCGTCACGGCCCTCCCGGTCAGCGTGCGAATCCTCCTCGACTTGAACCTCCTGAACTCGCGGCTGGGGCGGGCCATTGTTTCCGTCGCTCTTGTGAACGATCTCGTGGCCTTCGCCATGCTCGGCCTCGTGGTTCAGTTCACGTCCCTCGGAACCACCACGCCCGAGGGGCTCACAATCGGGCTCGTCGCCTTGAACAACGTCCTGTTCGTCGGACTCGTGTTTTGCGTCGCCACGATCCTGAAACTGACCACGCATCTCGGCCGCAACTCCGAGTCGTACATGCAGACGCTTGTTTCGAAACTCCGCGGACAAGAAGCCTCGTTCGCCTTGTGCATCTCGACCGCCCTGGGACTCGGTGCGGCGGCCGAACTCCTGGGGATCCATTTCGCCGTGGGGGCTTTCTACGGCGGCCTCCTGATGACCCCGCAGCTCCTCGGCCAGGTTCAATTCAATCGGGTCCGCAACGCCGTATCCTCGGTGACGTTCGGGTTGTTTGCGCCCGTGTTCTTCGCGTATGTCGGGTTGAAGTTCTCGGTTACCTTCGCGGCGTGGCCATTAATCCTCGGGATCACCGCAATCGCCTTCATCGGCAAGTTGCTCGGGGGCCTCATGGGTGGGTTCGTCGCGGGGTTCCGGGGCGCACCGCTGCTTGCCCTCGGGGTGGGCCTGAATGCGCGGGGGATGATGGAGCTCTTGCTCGCGCAGGTCGGCCTCGCCACCGGGATCATTGACACAAGTCTCTATTCGGCCCTCGTCATCATGACGCTGACAACGACTTTGTGCACACCGCCGATTCTGAAGCGCCTCCTCCGCCGCTTCACGCTCGATGACGTGCTACCGCGGGTGCCTCGTCCGCTTGCGGTCGGTGGAATCGAATCCTCCAGCCTCATCCCTAGTGATGAAACGGCCCGGTAGTGCTCAGAAGTGTTCGTAGCGTTGATTAATTGCGTTAGTTCTCAGCCGGCCCACCCAGGCGATCGGCCTCGGAAACTGGGATGTAGGCGGATCGAACGCCGGAGGATGCAGGCGGATGAATCGAGTCGCGGTAACCGGTCTCGGGCTGACCGTTGCGGGGCTCCTCCTCGTGGTCGGCTTCTGGCCCCTAACCTCGGTCAGCGGCGCGGATCTGCTCGCATCGAGGAACGGGAACCAGTACACCGGGTACACGCAGGGATCTCAGATTACGGTCCACGAAAAGGTCGTCGACGTCTCTTTCACGAATTTCTTCGGGAACCCCACCACCACGCTCGAGATTGAAGATGGAAACCCGAACGAGCCCACCGTGATCTACGTTCGCGGCGACGCGCGTAGTGTTGTTTCCCCGGGAGATGTCATCTTCGCATACGCCACGCTCCAATTGGTTACAGGCTTCTACTACTGGGAGGTCGCGTCGCCCGGGAACGTCCACTTGTCCTGGCCGATCGACGCTCTGTTCTACGGAATCATGGCCGCCGGAGTCGTGGTCCTCGGAGTCGCCGCGTTCCGAAAGCCGTGAGGACACCGGAAGGCTGAAATCGACTTGCGGGCATCGGCGCACGCGATGTCCGAGCTCGGTGATGTTGGGGCGCGCCGGATCGAATGGGCCCGGGACCACATGCCCGTGCTCGCCGCAATCCGGGAGGAGCTTAAACAGAAGAAACCTCTCCGAGGGCTACGGATCGGAATGTCGCTCCATGTCGAAGCCAAGACAGGGGTCCTCGCATTGTCGTTGCGAGAGGCAGGGGCGACGGTTCGACTCGCGTCCTGCAATCCCTTGTCCACGGATGATAGCGTGGCGAAAGCGCTCGCGGAAACGTACGGCCTCGAGGTGTACGCGAAGAAGTGGCAGACCAACGAGGAATATTACGCAAACCTGCACAAGGTCCTCGACCTGAAGCCGGACCTGGTGATCGACGACGGCGCGGACCTGGTCAACCTCCTGCACACGAAGCGGCGGGAACTCCTGGAGGGCGTCCGAGGGGGGAACGAGGAGACGACCACGGGGATCATCCGCCTTCGCGCGATGGAACGGGACGGCGCGCTTCGGTTTCCCGTGATCGACGTGAACGACGCCCAGATGAAGCATCTGTTCGACAACCGGTACGGGACGGGCCAGAGCACCTTCGACGGGCTGATGAACGCGACGAACCTGCTGATCGCGGGCAAGACTTTCGTCGTCGCGGGGTACGGATGGACGGGGCGCGGGATTGCGATGCGGGCCCGCGGGATGGGCGCGCGGGTCGTCGTCACCGAGGTCGATCCGGTCAAAGCCATCGAGGCCTCCATGGACGGATTCGAGGTCCTCCCCATGCGGAACGCCGTCCGAGAGGCGGACTTCATCGTCTCCGCGACCGGCTGCAAGGACATCGTGACGGCGGCGCACTTCCCCGCGATGAAGGACGGCGTGGTCCTCGCGAACGCGGGCCACTTCGACAACGAAATCTCGAAAGCCGATCTCGAGAAAACCGCGAAAGGGAAGCGAAGAGTCCGGGAGTTCGTCGACGAGTACGCCCTCCCGGGCGGCAAGCGGGCCTACCTCGTCGCCGAGGGGCGCCTCGTGAACATCACCGCGGGCCAAGGCCATCCGGTCGAGATCATGGACATGAGCTTCGCGATCCAAGCGGTCTCCGCCGGGTATCTGGCCGAGAACGCCGGCCGGCTCCATCCTCGCGTTTATCCTGTGCCTCCGGCACTCGACCTGAAAGTCGCGCGGCTGAAGCTTCATAGCATGGGGATTCGGATCGACCACCTAACGAAAGCGCAACGTGCCTACCTCGAGTCCTGGCAAGAAGGGACGTGAAGACTCGGCTCACCCCGAGGGCGGTGGTCCGATGCAGAACAAGAGGGCCGTCCTTTCCGATTTCGATGGGACGATCACCCGGACAGACGTGGCCGAGGCAATTCTCGACACGTTCGCGCCTTCGGAGTGGCGGGAAATCGAAGAGCTCTACCGCGCCCGGAAGATCGGAACGCGAGAGTCTATGGTCCGTCAATTCGCGTTGGTTCGGGCCCGCCAGGAAGAGTTGTTGCGGTTCGTCGATCGAGTGGCCGTGATCGACGAGACCTTCCGCGACTTCGTCGACTTCTGCAAGCGGCGGGGGTTCGTCCTCGAGATCGTCAGCGAAGGCCTCGACTTCTATGTGCAGCATCTGCTCCGGAAATGGGACGTCCAGGTCCCGGTCCGAACGAACCGTGCGATTTTCGAAGGCGGTCATGTACGAATCGAGTATCCATGGGCGGACGGAACGTGCACGTTATGCGGCACATGCAAATTGCTGCGCCTCTTCGAACTCCGGGCCCAGGGGTACCGAACCGCGTACATCGGAAACGGACATTCAGATATCTGTCCTGCCATCGAGGCCGACCTCGTCTTCGCAAAGTCGGAACTGGCGGAGCTGTGCCGCGAGGAGGAAATTGATTTCACCCCGTTCGACCGGTTTTCCGATGTGCAACGAGGATTGAGGGCATGGGCGTGAGGAATTTTGTCGGCGCCTTCGGGCATGTCGCGATGGACTACATCGTGACTCTCCGCCGCCTCCCGACGCCAAACACCTCGATCGAGATTCTTGACCGGGAGCGGTACTTCGGAGGGACCGCTGGAAATCTCGCGAGGACGGCGGCGCGGCTTGGCGTCAAGGTCTCGCTTGCGTCGTTCGTTGGGACCGACTTCCCAAATGACTATCGAGAGGCGTTGGAGAGGGACGGCGTCGATACGACGGACCTCCGCACCGTTCGCAAGACGAACACGCCCTCGGCCTGGGTGTTCTCGGACCCGAAGGGCAATCAGATGGCCATCGTGGACCAGGGACCGATGAAAGACGCGGGACGCCTGCCTCTCTTGCGGCACAGTGTGCAGGACGTCGACCTGGTTCACATCGGGACGGGGCGACCGGAATACTATGTGCGCATCGCAAGACTCGCGTCGTCTCTGGGAAAGACCATCGCATTCGATCCCTCGCAAGAAATCCACTACGTGTATACGCCGCGGCTGTTCCGCGAGCTGCTCAATCGGTCGACCTACTTCTTTGGGAACGATGCGGAGATCGTCCGAGCCAGACGGCTCGCACGCGTCACGTCCACCGAAGGGCTGCTCAAGGCCGCAGAGGTCATTGTGGCCACGCGCGGATCGCGAGGAAGCCTCATCATTTCGCGCGACGGCCGAATTCGAATCCCGAGGGTTCGCCCCCGCGAAGTGGTCGACGTGACCGGCGCGGGCGATGCGTATCGCGCCGGCTTTTATGCGGGCTTGGCCCGCGGGCTCGACCTCCGTCGCTGCGGGATTCTCGCGTCCTCGGTCGCAAGTTTCGTCGTGGAAAAGAAGGGGACGCAGTCGAACCTTCCGACATGGTCCCAAGTTCTCCGTCGCGCACGCCGACACGCAACCTTCTGACCATTGCGGGAATGACTCTGTGCATCGTCAGAGTGCCATGCAGATGGCGCTGCCGATCTCGCGGACGAGCGTTTCAAGTACAAGTTGCGATAGGGTTATATTGCGACAGTAGTTTCTCGGCGCGGTGACCTAGGGATGGCCATCGGGTTCGTGCTCATTAGCACCGCTCCCGCCAAGGAGCACGAAGTGTACAATGAGCTCCTGAAAGTCAAAGAAATCGTGGAGCTCCACCCCTTGTTCGGAGAGTACGACCTGATCGCGAAAATCGAAGCCGAGGATTTCAACGTCCTCGGACAGGTCGTCGTCGACAAGATCCGATCGATCCCGGGGGTCATCGACACGAAGACGTTGACCGGCATTAAGTTCTGAGGGGAACACATGAGCGACTTTTCCGCGTTTAACTGGTTGACATTCCTGACCATCCTCCTCCTGACCTTCAGTCTCTTCCTGGTCATCACCGGAGCCTTCACGGCCTACTTCGGAAGCGGGAAGAGCCGGAAGATCGGGGTGGGCCTCTTGGTGGGCGGATTAATCGTCGGGACCCTGTGGGCCTGGTACGCCGGTCCGTTTAGCTCGAGTGTGAGCCTGGTCAACGTCATCGTCGAATCGATTGGCGTGATCCTCGCGGCGATCATCGGAGCCGCTGCCGCAATCGGCCTCTTCCTCCTGGCGATCATGAAGAGCTGAGCGGGTCTCCGCGCTCCGCCGCGGAAGTGGAAAGCCTTTATTCCACGAACCCACCTTGTCCCAGCGATGCCCGTTGACGTCCTCATCGTCCTCGGTTCCAAGACCGACGCGGAGGTCGGGAAACAGGCGAGCTCGTTCCTCGACCAGTTCGGCGTCGGATACGACATGGTCGTCGCATCCGCCCATCGCACGCCGGACCTCCTCCGAGATTTGATTCGGAACACCACGGCGAAAGTCTTCATCGCGATCGCGGGCCTCTCCGCCGCGCTCCCCGGCACCATCGCGGCCCATACCACGAAACCGGTCATCGGAGTGCCGGTGAGCGGCAAGCTGAACCTGGACGCCGTCCTGAGCGTGTCGCAGATGCCGCCCGGGGTGCCCGTGGCCGCCGTCGGCCTCGACCGGGGGGAGAACGCGGCCATCCTCGCAGTAGAGATCTTGGCTCTCCGGGACGAGCGCCTTGAGGAGAAGCTCAAGGAACATCGCGAGGCGTTGAAAAAGTGGGTCCTCGAAGACTCCCGAACGCTGGGCGAATGATGTTCGACGCGAACGCCTTCGTCGCCGAACAGGTGGAGGCGATCCGCAAAGCGGTGCCTGGCAAAGCGATCATCGCCTGTTCGGGCGGAGTCGACAGCACGGCGGCAGCAGTCCTCGCGAGTCGCGCCCTCGGCGACCGCCTTCTCGCTGTGTACATCGACACGGGATTCATGCGGAAAGGGGAGACCGACGAGGTCGCGCGGACCCTGAAGGAACTCGCGGTGCGCCACCGGATCGTACGCGCGGCCGACGAATTCTTCGCCGCCCTCCGCGGCATCATCGATCCGGAGAAGAAACGGTCCGTCATCGGACGGAAGTTCATCGAGCTCTTCGAACGAGAGGCGAAAACCTTCGGGGCCGACCATCTCGTCCAGGGGACGATCGCCCCGGACTGGATCGAGAGTGGGGGCCAGCTTCGAGACCGGATCAAGACCCACCACAACGTGGGCGGCCTTCCGGAGAACATGAAGTTGAAGCTTGTCGAACCGCTCCGCGACCTCTACAAGGACGAAGTCCGGGCGGTCGCCCGGGCACTCGGCGTGACGGTCTCGGAGCGACAGCCGTTCCCCGGACCCGGATTGGCCGTGCGGGTCATCGGCGAAGTGACGCCGGATCGAGTCGACTTGGTTCGGGGCGCATCCGCCATCGTCGAAGCAGAAATCCGAGCCGCCGCCGGACGGAGTCTCATGCCTCTCCCGTGGCAATATTTCGCCGTGCTCCTGCCGGTGCAGACGGTCGGCGTACACGGAGACGTTCGCGTGTACGGCCACACGGTCGCCATCCGCGCGGTCGACTCAATCGACGGGATGACCGCGGTGTACTCGAAGATTCCACACGAGGTCCTCGATCGCATCTCGATTCGCATCACCAACGAGGTCGCGGGAATCAACCGCGTCGCGTACGACGTGTCGAACAAACCCCCCGCGACGATCGAATGGGAATGACCGGGCAAGCGCGGGGAAATCTTTTTCTCATCGGGCCGCTACGGGAGTACCATGCGCGTCTACGTCGTCGACAACGGGGGTCAGTGGACTCACCGCGAATGGCGAGTCCTGAAGTACCTCGGAGCCGAGACGAAGATCGTCGCGAACGACACCCGGGTCTCGGACCTGGACGGCTTGGACGGGCTCGTGCTATCCGGTGGAGCCCCTCGGGTCGGGGTGGACCCCGGAAAGATGGGCCGGAACGGGGAGTACTTGGATGCGTTCGACGCCCCCATCCTCGGAATCTGCGCGGGACACCAGTTCATGGCGAAACACCTCGGCGGTGACGCGGCGCCCGCCAAGGTGCCTGAGTTCGGAAAGTCGGTCGTCGACGTCCACCAGCCCGACGTCCTTTTCGAAGGACTCCCGAATCGCTTCGAGGTGTGGGAGTCCCACAACGACGAGGTGACACAACTCCCGCGTGACTTCGTGGGCCTCGCGAGCTCCGAGAACTGCAACATCCAAGCGATGCGGCACCGCGATCGGCCCCTGTTTGGCCTCCAGTTCCATCCGGAGGTCGAGCACACCCAGTTCGGGGCCGACATCTTCCGAAACTTCCTGAGGTTGTGCGAGATTTCGAAGTGAGCGCGTGACGGGCCGGAGTTCCCGCTCGGAAGTCCTGAAGGAAGCGCTCCGGGCCCGCCACAACGAGCCGTTCGAGAAGGCCCTGGGTCGCGCAATCCGGCATCTGGGCGGCCAGTACCCGGAATACCTCGCGCTCATTGCGGAGGTCCGCGAATACGGCCTCGCCCACAAGCTGGACTTGCGCGCCGCGGCGAGGGCCCTCGCGAATCAGCCGTAGACGTCCGAGTTCACGAGGAATTCGGGCCGGCGACCGTCGAGGACCTTGAGCACTTGCTCCGCGATGATCGACCCTGCCCTCGCCTGGGCTTCGCGGGTCGAGGCGCCAAGGTGCGGCGTGAACGCCGTATTTGGGGCGGAGAGGAGCGGACTCCCCACTGGCGGCTCCGTCTCGAATACGTCGACCGCGGCTCCGGCCAGCCTCTCGGACCGCAAGGCGTCCGCCAGGGCCGCTTCCTGGACAATCTCCCCACGGGCACAGTTCACGAGGATCGTCCCTCGTTTCATCAGCGCAAACTCCGTCGCACCGACCATCCCTCGGGTCTCGGGGGTCAACGCGGCGTGGATGCTCACGACGTCGGCCTCCCGGAAGACGGCATCTCTTTCGACGAGCCGAATTCCGAGGGCCTCCGCGGTCGGGCGCGAGAGGTACGGATCGTGTGCGATCACACGCATTCCGAACGCCTGGGCGCGCTTCGCCACCTCGGCGCCAATCCGCCCCGATCCGACGAGGCCGAGAGTCTTCCCGAACAGTTCGCGGCCCTCGAGCTTCTTCTTTTCCCATTTGCCTTCCTTGACCGAGCGGTCCGCCTCCGGAAGGTGCCGGAGGAGGGAAATCATCTGGCCGATCGCGAGTTCTGCGACGCTGATGGTGCTTGCGGTCGGTGCATTCACGACCGCGATCTTTCGGGCGGTCGCCTCCCCCACGTCGATATTGTCCACGCCGACTCCCGCCCGACCCACGACCTTGAGGTTCGCCGCTTGGGTCAAGACCGCCTTGGAGACGATCGTCCGACTTCGGACAATCAGGGCGTGATATCGGGGGATTGCGGCGAGAAGGCCCTTGGGATCGAGCTCCTGAACGTCGACTTCGTGGGCCTTCCTCAGGCTGGAAATCGCCTCCGATTCGAGACCGTCCGTGATGAGGACTTTCATGATCCGCGCCCGATAAACGCTTCCCGATAAAAAAGGAGTCTAGGCCAGAAGGGCGAGAACGGTCAGGACGACTAGAGCCAAGAAAAGGACCACGCCGACGAGCAGCATCGTGCGGGTCATCCGCGGGTCGGATCCGAAGATGACCGGAATGGGTCCGAGGAACACGACGCCGCCCCATTTCCGCGCGGGCGGCGGTCTCTCTGGGGAACCCGGCAATACGCCTCGGGCTTCCGATTCCATATCGGGTCGCCAGGGCCACAGCAGGAACGTCAGCAGGAACCCCACGAAGACCAAGAGAATTCCCAAGAAAGCGAGCGGTCCGGTCCCGACGATGATGGGGATCACGAGGACCAGGTACACGTTTGCTTCGCCCCGCGCCACCGCGAGGGCGATCGTCAAGATGCCGGCGAGGAGGGAGGCCGGGCCGAGCCAACGGATTAGGCGCATGCGCGAGACCATCCTTCGGTCTCGCTAAAGCTTTGCCGCCCTCCTGGCGGCGGCGCGTCGGTACTCCTGGAGCGGGACGACTTCGAGATCTCCCTCGAGGGACTCTTCGATCGCTTGGATTGCGGCCTGAGCGGCTTGGACCGTCGCGATGAACGGGATGTTCAGATCGACCGCTAGACGACGCATCATGTATCCGTCTCGCCGCGCCCCGGTCGAATTCGTTGGCGTGTTGATGACCAAGCGAATCTCCCCACGCCGCATGAGGCCCAGGGCGTCCGGGGATTCGTTCTCGCTGATCCGGTACACGGTGATCGCGTCGACGCCGTGCTCCCGGAGGAATTGTGCCGTGCCGCGCGTCGCAAAGATCCGAAGGCCAATCCGCGCGAGCCGTTCGACCACGGGGAGGATCGTCGGCTTGTCTTCGTCGCGGACGGTCACGTAGACCGCCCCCTGGGTCGGCAGCGGATTGCCGGCGGCGAGCATCGCCTTATAGTACGCCCGGCCGAGCGACCGATCGATTCCCATGACCTCGCCGGTGCTCTTCATCTCCGGGCCGAGGATCGTGTCCACGCCGGGGAGGCGCTGGAACGGGAACACCGGGGCTTTCACCGCGACATGGTCGATGCTTGCCTCCCCTAAAAGCCCCAGGCTGCGAAGGGACTGACCGAGCATCACCTTCGTCGCGACCTTCGCGAGGGACACGCCGATGGCCTTCGAGACATACGGAATCGTTCGACTCGCGCGCGGATTCGCCTCGAGCACGTACACGGCGTCGTCCTTGACGGCCAGCTGAAGGTTCATCAGGCCGACGATCTCCAAGGCGTTGCAGATCTTCCGCGTGATTCGGCGGATCTCGTTGAGCACGGCCTCCGAGAGGGTCTGGGCGGGCAGCACACAGGCGGCGTCCCCCGAGTGGATGCCCGCCTCCTCGATGTGCTCCTGGATGCCGCCGATGAAGAAGTCCTTGCCATCCGCGACGACGTCCACATCGAGCTCCGTCGCGTGGGACAGGTAGCGGTCCACCAAGACCGGATGTGTCTTCGAGACGCGGACCGCCCGTTCCATGAACTGGGCGAGATCCTCCTCGCCATGGACGATCTCCATCCCGCGGCCACCGAGGACGTACGACGGCCGGACGAGAACCGGATAGCCGATCCGGGCCGCGACCTCTCGGACTTCTTCGAAGCTGTACCCCGAGGCGGCCTCCGGTTGTCGGATACGAAGGCGCTGCATCAGGGCGGCGAACTTTCGGCGGTCCTCGGCGAGGTCAATCGCAGCCGGGGACGTGCCGAGAATCCGGGTCCGCGAACGACGACGTGCCAACGCCCGGGCGAGCGGGACCGCGAGGTTGATCGACGTCTGGCCGCCGAACTGTACGATGACGCCATCCGGCTTCTCCTCCTCGATGATGTTCAGGACGTCCTCGAGCAGGAGAGGCTCGAAGTACAGGCGGGTGGAGATATCGAAATCCGTGGAGACGGTCTCCGGATTGTTGTTCGCGATGATCGCGGCGACGCCCTCTTCCCGCAACGCGAGGATCCCTTGGACACAGCAATAATCGAACTCGACGCCCTGCCCGATCCGGATGGGACCGCTCCCGACGATCAACACCTTGCGACCCGCGAGCTTTTGCGTCTCTCCGCTCGGCTCGTACGTGGAATAGAAGTAGGGAGTCTCCGCCTCGAACTCCCCTCCGCAGGTGTCGACCATCTTGTATGCGACCCGGGGCCGACCCCGTCGCACAGACTCTTCCGTCAAACCGGTCAGGGCCGCGATGGACTCATCGGCGAACCCGAACTGTTTCGCCTCCGCGAAGCCTGGGGTGCCGGGCCGAGATCCTTTGAGGTCCGCCTCGATTTGCACGAGATGTCGGATCTTCTCGATGAAGAAAAGGTCCCACTCCGTCAGGGAGGCGATCTTCTCCATCGGAAAGCGGCGTCGAAGGGCCTCTGCAATCGCAAAGAGGCGCTCGTCCGTGGGCTCGCGCAACTCGCGCACGAGTTCGTCGTCCGACCAGGGATTCGATTCGAGACCCACCCGATCGATCTCGAGGGAGCGGACCGCCTTCAGGAGCGACTCCTCGAAGGTCCGGCCGATGGCCATCACTTCCCCGGTGCTCTTCATCGACGTGCCGATCCGGCGGTCGACCGTCGGGAATTTGTCGAACGGCCACCGCGGGATCTTTGTGACGACGTAGTCCAAGGTGGGTTCGAACGAGGCCAGGGTCTTGCCCGTGACGGGATTCGGGATCTCGTCGAGGCGCAGGCCGATCGCGATCTTTGCGGCGATCCGGGCAATCGGGTAACCCGTCGCCTTCGACGCGAGCGCGGACGACCGCGAGACACGCGGATTCACTTCGATGACCCGGTACTCGCCGGTCCTCGGATGGACCGCGAACTGGATGTTGCATCCGCCTTCTACCCCGAGGGCGCGGATGATCCGGAGGGCCGCAGACCGAAGGGTCTGATGGTCCGAGTCGCTGAGCGTCTGGGCAGGCGCAACCACGATCGATTCGCCGGTGTGGATGCCCATCGGATCGAGGTTCTCCATGCTGCAAATCGTGATGCAGTTGTCCCCACCGTCCCGCATCACTTCGTACTCGAATTCCTTCCAGCCGAGGACGGACTCCTCCACGAGCACTTGCTTGATTCGTGAATACGCGAGGCCCAGCCCGACGATCCGGTCGAGTTCCTCGGCGCTATGCGCCACGCCGCTCCCGCTGCCTCCGAGCGTGTACGCGGCTCGCACAATCACCGGGTATCCGGTTTCCTCGACGAACGCAGCCGCCGTCACGGTGTCGGAGACCGCCCGGCTCCGTGGGATCGGCTCCCCGATCGACCGCATCAGGGAAGCGAACCGTTCCCGGTTCTCGCCCGCGGTGATCGCCTCCATCTTCGTCCCGAGGAGCTCCACCCCATGGCGGCTGAGGATCCCCGCCTCGGAAAGTTCGCTGCACAGGTTCAACGCAGTCTGACCGCCCATCCCGCTCAGGATCCCTTCGGGCCGCTCCTTCACGATCACCTTCTCGACGAACGCGACCGTGAGGGGCTCAACGTACACGGCGTCCGCGGTGTCGGGATCCGTCTGAATCGTCGCGGGATTGCTGTTCACAAGGACGACACGAACCCCTTCTTCTCGGAGCGATCGGCAGGCCTGGGAACCGGAGTAGTCGAACTCCGCCGCCTGGCCGATCACGATGGGGCCGGAGCCGATGACCATCGCGGTCCTAACGTCCTCGCGCTTGGGCATCGCCCCACCCCCTCCTCGCGGACTACGCCCCCTTGATCTCCGCCACGAAGTCTCGGAAGATGTACACGTTGTCCCACGGTCCTGGCCGTGCCTCCGGGTGGTACTGGACGGAGAAGATCGGCAGCTCGCGATGGGCCATCCCTTCCACTGTGCCGTCATTCAGGTTCACGTGGGTGACCTCGAACTCTGATCCCGGAAGGGAATCCGCTTCGACCGCGTAACCGTGATTCTGCGACGTGATGTGGACACGCCCGCTGCGGAGGTCCTTCACCGGTTGATTGCCGCCGCGGTGTCCGAACTTCAACTTGAAGGTCTTCCCGCCGAACGCGAGGGCCAGAAGCTGGTGTCCGAGACAGATGCCCAGGAGGGGGACGCGTCCCACGAGCTCCCGTGTGGCTCGCACCGAGGTCCTGACGATGTCCGGATGGGCCGGGTCCCCCGGGCCATTCGAGAGGATCACGCCGTCTGGTTTCAGAGCGAGGATCTCATCCGAGGTCGTGTCGTAGGGTACCCGGACGACGTCGGCGTAGCGCTGGGCCTCACGGAGGATATTTCGTTTCACGCCACAGTCGACGACGACGATCGTGCGTTTCCCCGTGCCACGGTGCCGTTCGACAGCCTTGCAGCTCACCTCCGCGACGAGATTCCGTGCGTCCGGTTGCGGGGCGGCACGGATTTCCTTCACGACGTCGTCCATGTCCGCATCCGCCGGCACCAGGGCAGCCTTCATTGTCCCTTTCGATCGAATCCGGATCGTGAGCGCGCGGGTGTCCGCACCCTCGATGGCCGGCGTCTGGTGCCGTTTCAGGAAATCTCCGAGTCCCATTGCACTTCGCGGATGACTCGGCATCGGGCAGGCCTCCTTCACGACGAACCCCGTCGGTTGAATCGTGTCCGATTCCATGGTCGCAAGGTCGACGCCGTAATTCCCAATCAACGGGTACGTCATCATCAAGATTTGACCGCGGTACGACGGATCCGTTAGGGCTTCCGTGTAGCCCGTCATGTTCGTGTTGAAAACCAGTTCTCCCAGAATCCGGCGACGAGCCCCGAAAAAAGGCCCGTGGGCCACCGTTCCGTCCTCGAGGACGAGGGACCCTTCCATTCGCTAGACCCCCACCCCATTTTCGATTCGGCTTATGAGGGTTTCCCCTCGGGCGAAGTCTACGCGCGGTCCGACTCGCCTAGGGTGCCCGCGAGAGATCGAGATCGTTCAGTCTTGCGATCACTTTGTCCCAGTGGGTTCCCCGCCAGTACACTCGGCCACAAGAGGGACAGCGCCAGAACACCCGCTGCCGAGAGCGGACTCCTTCCGGCACGAAGTCCTTCACATCCTCCAGGCGGGCGCTCAGGAGGATCTCGTTGCACAGCGAACAACGGGACAGCGGATCGACGAGTCGGAGTGGAAGGGCCGATGCGACCTCGCGAATCTGGTCTTCCAAAATGTCCGACCGAATCTGGACAGCGCCGGTGACCCGAGCGGCGAGTTCCTTGTCCCGCGTCAGGAGAATCCTATCTTCGGCACGAACGCGCTCGATGAGGGTTCGATCGGGTCCTGGTTCCGGATAGGCCGTATCATAGCCCATGAAACGCAGCCAACGGGCGAGACTCCCAAGCATGTGATCGCAGAGGAGCTTCATGCCGCTCCCTTGGAAATCACTTCAACGAGCAAGCGCCGAGCTCGTCTCTTTGCCGCGAGAAATCGCGGGTCGTCGAAGCCGGCATTCCACTCTTTGCCGCCGAGTTCATCGGAGACGACGAGGAGACTGGCCGTTCGGAGATGACGATGCCGCGCGACCGCCCACAAAGCCGCGGCCTCCATTTCAACCGCGACGACGCCGTGCCGAACGAGATCACGAGCTCGCGTGCGAGACTCTCGATAGACGGCGTCCGTGGTCCATGTGCCCCCGGAACGAATCGGGATGAATCCCTTGGTGGCAGCGACGGCAATCGCGCGAGCGAGGCCCGCATCCGGTCGTAGCCGGTCAGTTTTTCCATAGTGACGAGAGGTGCCCTCGTCGGAGACAGCAAATGTCGGAAGCACGACGTCCCCAATCCGGAGGTCGGGCAACAGGGAGCCGCACGCTCCAAAGCTGAGGAACGTCCGGCAGCCAAGTGCAGCCATCTCCTCCATCGTGATTGTCGCTGCCGGGGCTCCAATCGGGGAGCGAGCAAGGGCGATCGATTTCCTTCCCGTGGCTCCCACACTCAGCCACCGATTCCAACCCTTCAGTTGCCCGTTGATAATCCGATGGAAGGCCCGAAAATCGCCCGTGCCGAACACCAGGACGCCAATCGGAGGTAGGCGCGTCTCAGCCGGGCGTAAGGCCCGAGCTTCTCGCAGATAGCGGAGAAAATGCTCCGGTCGAACAATGATATCGGACTCGCTCACCGGACCACCGCATACTCGAGGAGGGCGCCGTCCCCGAGGCGCTCGATCCGTTCCAAACGGAGACGAGGTGCCTCATCCAGGGAGGTGACACCTGGACCGCCCGCGAGGGTCGGAGCCGCGTCCCCGCCGAGCACCCGGCTGCTAACGAAGACCTTGAGCTCATCTGCGAGGCCGTTGCGGAGGAAGGACCAGATGACTGTGCTCCCTCCTTCCACGAGGATGGACCGAACATTTCGAGCCGCGAGACGATCGAGCAGGCCCGGCAAGTCCACCTCATTCTTGCCAATTCGCAAGACCTCGGCGGCCGCAAACGTCCGCTTGCATTCCTCCGACGTGACGATTAGCGTCGCCGCACTCCCATCCAGGACGTGGGACGTTGCCGGTGTCTTGCCGTCTGAATCCAGGACGACCCGTAGCGGATTCCGACCTTTCGCATATTCTGCTTTCACCGTGAGCTTCGGATCGTCCTTGAGGACGGTACCCACGCCGACTAGGATCGCGTCCACCTTGGCCCGCAGGCGATGCACGCGACGTAGGTCCTCCTCGTTGCTGAGTCGGACGCCTTTCCCGTCGGAAAGCGCAATCTTCCCGTCGACACTCATCGCGGCATTGATGACCACACGCGGTCGCACGGCCATCCGATGGGCCGGCCGAATAACAACTTTGCGGGTTCGGAGCGAAGTTCATCTAGCGCGCCGACGTCCGAGGGCCGGCGGAAGCGATGAAAGCCCATTTGGTCCACGTCGACGCGTTGCGATTTCGAGCAAAGGCGGAGGAGGCCCCGGAGGTCCTCTTCGATGCGGGCGACCGAGAGAACCGGCAGGCTCCGAGCCCGGTACAAGGAGCCCTCCTCTCCGTGATGGCCTGTACCGCCGCAGACATCGTCCTGATTCTCCAGAAGCAGCGGGTCGGCTTCACGTCGCTCGAAATCGAGGCCGACGCGGAACGAGCGACGGAGGACCCCCGGGTCTTCACGAAGATTCGGCTGCATTACAAGATCCGTGGAAACAACATCCCGGAGTCGGCGGTCAAGAGAGCGATTGACCTGTCATCGGAGAAGTATTGTACGGTCGGAATCATGCTCCGCCGCGCGGGTGTAGAGTTTGTCAACACGCACGAAATTCTCCCGATGGAGTGATGTGTTCTCAGGGCCCGCAATCGTGCCGGGTATGTTTAAGTAACCTGTCCGAGATGGACCGCGCCGCATGGAAGGAATCCAGATTTATGAGCTCAAGCGGATGGACCTCCGCGGGGCGACCGTGATCGATGGATTCCCGAGCGTGGGCCTCGTCAGCTC